>Ga0209208_10013392_pt1 | contig 10253 bp, 8 predicted proteins | sample S1TSphfallax_3_FD_187694 | JGI IMG/M metagenome (GOLD analysis project Ga0209208, IMG submission 187694) | Host-associated microbial communities from peat moss isolated from Minnesota, USA - S1T2_Fd - Sphagnum fallax MG (SPAdes) (version 2) | ecosystem: Host-associated > Plants > Peat moss >... | reverse complement strand
GGGTAACATGAAAGAGAGTATGTTGGCAAGAACAAACATTAGGAGCTCTTGTGTGAACACAAGGGGGGTAACATGAAAGAGAGTATGTTGGCAAGAACAAACATTAGGAGCTCTTGTGTGAACACAAGGGGGGTAACATGAAAGAGAGTATGTTGGCAAGAACAAACATTAGGAGCTCTTGTGTGAACACAAGGGGGGTAACATGAAAGAGAGTATGTTGGCAAGAACAAACATTAGGAGCTCTTGTGTGAACACAAAGGGGGTATTTTAATTATTTGAAATCAAGGGATCAAGCCAACTTCCTTATTCCACCCTTACTTGATCCCAAATCTAGGAAAAATAAGGTATTGATTCCTAGGGTTAGGATATCCCAATACATTTATCTTGCTCTTAACCCCTATGCCATTGTCACTTGCCAAGTCAGGTTTTACCTCTTTTGTGTGAATATGAGAGCATTGGGCAATTAGTTTATTCTTTTAAATTTATTCATTTTACCACTTGGGTGTGAGTCCAATGCAAAATATCACAAAAGTCATTAATCCCAACTTTCAAGGCGCATCATTTGAGAGTGGTCCCACATCCAATGTAAGTGGGGCTTCCCAGTTCCACTGTACATGACTGAATAAGGGGAAGCTTTATGGTTGCACACAAAGTCAAAAAGGCAAGGCATCATTGCATTCAACTTGGAGAAGTATATATACCAAGGGAAAAATGGAACAAAAAGGTTAGAACTTAGAACACTCAATGGATTCTCAGCCATTCAAGCTCAAACCTTTCCCAGCCATTCATGCAATGGCCAATGCAACGTAGTGTACGATGTCTTATTAAACTGCCAAATCAATGTAAACAAGCGACACCCTATTGAACTTGTAAAATCAATTTGTTTTCTCATCAACAAATTAACGTTCATGATAGCTACCACCATCATCACTTATCCTAGTTACCTAGCAGGTTTCACACTAAATAATTATGGGTAAAAAAATTCAGGAATTTTGAGGATTAACATGTGGGTACTTAATAACCAAAAAGAAAAAGAAAAAACACCTTGATAGTTTCTTATTAAATTAAAAGTACACCTTGATAATTTTTCATTATGCCACAATCTTAGGAAAAAAATATTTTTATTAAATATTCAGCATCAAATCGGTAAACCTGCTAGGTTAGTAGTACCATATCCATGAAAAAAAAAAGTGGTTTTAAAAAAAAAACACCCAAAACAAATGGAGAGATCCTCTCACAAATAATCTTTCATAGGAGGCAAAAAATTAAAATAAAATGATGGTTGCTGAACTAAACAACAGTGCCACACTTAGCAGTAGCAGCTTTGAACTTGGGACTGAAGTCCTCCCTTTACAACCCTGCCTTTACAACCCTGAAAATCATGACTGCCTCACAAGGAAAGGAGGCCACCCATCATATCTTCTGCTCATATACATACATACATAAAAGAGGTGGTTTAAAAGTCATGAACTAATTTTTTATAAAAAAAGCAAGAAACACTTACCCCGGGGATTGGTATACTTGTGCAACTACTAAAATCAACCCTACAATGTGTCATGATGAATGATGCAGTAGTAAGTGGCAAGGGACTGTTGAAGGGGTTGAATACCTAGTGAGCTAGATGGATTAGTGTGGGAACAAATTCTATCTTTGCAGATCAGGCAATTAGAGTGAAATTAAGCTGGGGTTGTTGTGAACTTGTGTAGTAAAGTACTGTGTTATGGAGAATTCAGTTATGTATGAGCTGCTAGTTTGATCAGATTGCAGGTTTTTCTAGTTGGTGTTTTTTTTTTGGGTGTTTAAATAGGAAGATTACTAATCAAATTGGATTAGCTTATATAAGTAGTTGTAAGTACAATTGGAAGTTGAATTGAATGAGGGGGGGTTTTTTTTTTCAGAGTCTAAGGTTGAGTAGTTGTAATACAGTTAGAAAGTTTATTGAGAATTTCTTTAGAGTCTAAGCATTGTCCTGGTTACTTTGGCACATGATATTTGAGATGATAGAATGGACAAGAACCTAGTATTGATAATTCTTCAGGAGGAAGAAAGAAACTCTAAATTCAAGTATAGCTAAGATTCGGCAAGCTGCATGGATTGATGAAGAAGAAAAAGAGCTTGGAAAATCAGGAGCTTGACATGAGTTTCAACACCAGCACTGATCAGTCTCCCAGTTTCGTCCGCGCCAGGAACTAGAAATGTTTCTAGTGTCAACTGAGCTTGTGGCAGAGCCTGAACAAGAAGTGGAACAATGAGGAGGAGGAGTACTGGAACCATGACCCGAGTCCTGATGATCATGATCAGGTGCAACTGAGGAGCCTGGATAACTACTAGCCCTAGTTGATGATCCACCTGCTGCTGCTGCCGCAGCAGCAACCTGCTGGGAATTGCCACCAGCTACAGCCCAGATATCCGGCTTCATGAACCCTGTGAACTGGTAAGAGTAGCTGTTGAAGCCGGCTGGAATCGTTACAGGGCCCCCCCGAGGACCTCGTATGAATCGGCGCGAAGAATCAGAAGCAAGCAGCTTGGCATCATAAAGAGATCTGCGGTGAGGGTCCGTGAGAATTGAATAAGCTTCGTTGATCTCAGCGAAGATGTCATTAAACCTCTGCTGTTCACCCCAAGGTGCAGCCACATCCGGATGGTAATGAAGCGCCTTCTGGCGGTATGCCACTCGAATCTCCTTCGCCGTTGCGTTTTGTGCAACCCCAAGAAGCTCATAGTACGTCAAGCTGGTTTTCGAAACTGAAGGACTAGGTGGTGGCGACGATGGTGAGGACTCGGGGGATTCGGTCGAAGGAGATTCAGATGGACTAGATGATGATGATGCAGGAAAGTCTGAAGAACCAGCAGCAGGCTGCTCGGCGCTGTAAAATGCCTCGAACTTTGGACTTGTATTGCTGCAACCCGGCCAAGAGAACTGTTTACCGTAAAATGAGCTTGATCCCTGCAGAGATTGCTGATCCGCGATGCTGCTGGAGCTGTAATCCAAGCTTGGGGAGTAACAGAAGATAGAGGCGGAGCTGCTGGGGGAGTGGGCTGCATGGGGACTGCGAGGCGAGAGACAAGGCGGCGATGCCGGAGGCAACCGGGACTTGGTAGAGACAGGGCTAACTCTTGAGGAAACATATAAACCTCTGCTTTCCATACTACCCTTCAGCAACAAGATCTTGAAGGAGGGGAAAAATAAATCCGAGACAGGAACTAAGATTTTCTTCGACACAGAAAAGCTCGCGATGGGTATGCTTTAATTGTACAGGATCCTGCAGCTCGAGACCTCACATACTTGAAGCATCTAGAGTGCACAGACCTACTGCCTCTCAAACTAGAAAATCGTCAACTGTTGTGAATAATATGCTTCTGTTGAGACCTGTAAGAGCTGCAAGAGAAACTAGAAAGACAAATAGGAAGGAAAACCAACCCTACACCAGCTGGAGGAAGCTTGTGAGTCGACAGATCCAAGGCAGAAATTAGGACTACCCACCTGCAAAAAATGTTCCAGACACAAGAAGATGATGATCCAGCCAAAAAAGAATAGACTGGGGCTTGGCTTTGAGCACAAGAATGATTACATCGACTCTGCAAAAACCTAAGTTGAAAGCACAAGATCGACTATGTCAATTCTGCAAAAACCTGCATCGACAGATGTGAGACAACCAACAAACCCACAAAGCTCTTCGGGCTTGGATAATTACAGATTCAATTGATGAATCCTTGCGTTGACTAACTACCCCACTCCAGATCAAAGTGCTAGCTAGCTAGCTCGATGATGAAAACACCACTAATTGCAACAAAAGACAAAGTTTGGAGCTCAACAATATTGTAGCTAGAAGCTGAGCCACACACATAAGCGTCTTCAACAACCCCCAAAAAAGAAGAAAAAAGAAGGGGGAAAAAAAAAAAACTGTTTTTTTCCTGACAACTTTACGACACAAAGAGACTTGGGAGTGAAAACAAAAGGAGGTCTGAGGTTTGAGGATCAATCAAAGCAAAGCAAAGCAAAAGCAGGCAACAAAATGATCAAAGTGATCAGGCTCCCTAGAAAAGAGAGACACACACACAAGTGTAACTTACAAAGTACCAATTTCAAAACATTTGGCACAAAAACAGATTCACAATATTCTTCAGCCCAGCTTTACAACAAGACACTACTAAAACTTGGTGGCTTTTATATATGTATATTACCTACTTAGCATAAGTTACTATACAAACCTTGGGCTGCCACAGACCCAACTCAACTCATCTTGAATGGAAATTATGAACTGCCTTGAAGATCCCAACAAATGGGTTTGGCCCAAAAGAAATTTGGGACTGTGACCCTTTTTTTATGGCAATGATCACATAGGAGAGGAGATTCGCAATTAAATAGCTCCCAAAAAAAGCTTGAACCCTAATAAGGAAGCACCTTTGACAATGCATTATTATTACAATAGAACAAAGAACATTTTGTGGTGGAGAAACCCCCACCCCCCCCAAAGTTTGTAGGTCACTATATAGGTGCTCCCCTAATGATATATGTCTGTGTGTGTGTCTCCAGTGGATTTGTATAGTGAATGATGGGCTGTAAGTGCCCAGAATCCCGGAACTCGTCAGATTACACCTACAGGAGAGGACACACACAACTTGCTGGCCAACATCTCCTGTAGGCCTAGATTGGGGGAGCAGTGGTTTTGTTTAGGAATTTTTGTTTGTAGCCAAAGTGGCGATCATCCCTAGGAAGATTTAGCCAAATCTGGCTATAAACCAGAAACAAACTACCAATCTTTAATCATCTTTCTATATTTTTGGCTACAAGATGAAATCCAAGTTATATGAATCTGACAATTTTTACCCTTTTTACTTTTCTCACTTCTGGCAACTGAAAACATTGACAATCACTTTTCTTTTTCTTTTTTTAATACTTTCTAAGTGATTTTTTATTTTTTAATACTTTCTTTTTGGTGGGTGAATTTTTTTGCGAGTTAAGAAAACACAACTGTTCCGTACAGATGGGTAGGTGCTTCAGTTTTGGTGGTCTGCATGTTTCCAGAGGACAATGTTAACAGACGAATTTCCACCAGCTATTCTAAACAAGCAGGAAGGAAGTAGGCAGTACGCACAAAAAGGTCCTAAATACACACACCACCCCCCGCCCCATCACCACCCCGCCAATCAAGCCCTAAAACCATACCCATACTGGCTTGCAACATGTTGATGTCAGGGAATGGGTCCCATGGTTTGAGAGGCATTACAAGAAGCTTCCAAATCCAGATGAATTTGTTACATGTCTCTTATTTTGCTTGGCTATTTCATTTTGAGCATGTTGTATAGGAGAAGGGTCTATCAGCCAGACCCTTTTGGATTTGAGATCCCTTCAAGGCCGGTAGGCGAAGGGGGTTTGATAGATTCTGCTGAAAGATCTTTCTTTTATGTAAAGTGTCATTGCCATAATGACATTACAAAAGGTAGTGTTGCAGTGCCATGGACAGCGAGGAGGGACAAGTTGGTGGGGGTACTTTCACTCAGTTGGAAAGTATTTTTTGAATTGTACAAGTTACTGTTCTTATGATATCATTGCAACATCAATGAACAAGATTTTTTCAACCTAATGAGGGATCAAAATATACAAAATAAAATAAAAATATGATGCTACTTTATGTATCTGTAAACAACTCCCTTTTTATTTCTATGTGTATTTTTTGAAAGATCTCCCCCAAGGAGAGAAACTCTAGCTGTTATGTGGAGTGAACTCCCCCAATTTTATATGTTTGCATGAACCCATGGAAATATTTCTTTTCTACAAAAACGAAGAAAGAAGTGACAAAATTAAAAGAGGGTTGTTTCCATAAGGGGAGGTTCCCATACTCATGCAATCTCCCCAAGCTTTGGAACACCCTCGAACTCATGCCCTTGAATGCTCGCTCAGGAGACTGCACTAAATCGTAAAGGAACCTCCCCTACAACATAACTGGTTTGGGTGTTGTGTCGTAGGTGGGACAGGCAGTTTTCTGGTTCTACTTTTTGGCTGTGCCCATTCCACTTGTGATATAAAGTCAATGACGGGAGAGGCCTTCGTGATGTGAATCAATGGTTGGAATCATTTGTTACACTCTGGTTACGCTCTGGAATACTCCCTGGTAGAACCAGTTACCACCATATTGGACCCCATCTCACCTACTGGACTTGTGGAGGAATGGGCCCAGTGGGACCGACTGGGCCCGTCCCATGTATGTAACTAGTTTTTGGGGGCTAATTTGAATGATAGTAGCTGGCCCTATAGATCTGGAATAGTGGGAGATAACCAGAATTTTGTGGGGCAACCTGAATAAAGTGTCTATTACGGGCCCAAAGTCTGTAATAGGCAGCACCTGAAATGTGGCTCAGGGGCATCACCCAATCCATCTTTTTGGGGGAAACGATGGATTGGGCCAAAGTGCAGTTAAGGAAAAAAAAAGAAAAAAAGTAGGCAATAAGGACCCTTTGCTCATTTAACATCTTCAGTTTCATCATAGGTAGACAAGCATTTATCCTGTAGGCTCCTTTGGTTTTTCTTCTCCATTATTTGCCTTTCATTTTCTTCAGTTTAGTCATCTTCATTTTTCTATTATTTTTATAGTTTGTGTAGGATTTTTTTTTTTCCGTAACTTAGTGTAGTGTGAATGGGGTTTCAAGTTTTTCATGTTTGCTGTTATTCATAGAGGGTGAATGAAATTTTGTTATCAAATTTCAATGTATTGATATGTAATGATTTTTTTGTTTGTGATAAATTGGTGATAGGTACATGGGGGCATGTAGGTGGCCCTTATGTACTCAGAGGCACATGTTGGTTTGGATATAATGGTGCAGTCACACTTGATGTTAGGGACTCTAGTGTTGAGTCCCCTAACACCATGCTAGCCATTCAGGACTTAAAACATAGTTACCATGAAAATTTTATGTTAAGCTAATATTCACTTAAGATTAAGCTATAACTCTTGTAACATTGGGTGCCACCTAGGATGCCACCTAGATTTTCATTTAACACCAACTTAACATCAAGTGTGAATGCACCATAAGTAGGGGCATGCTGGTGGTTAGTAAGCAGGTAAAAGCACATAGGTAGCATCTTATATTCACTTATTTATTATTATTGCACAATAGCCAAAATGTAAACCAAAATGGGATAGGAGTCCAATAGAAAAAATGTTCCATTTCCACCCTCGATCAACCCCATCTGGGTCGCTCGGGCTATTTCATTTTTGGCTCGACTTAGGATGGATGGTTGCATTTTTTTCCCAGTGCAATAAGAAAGCATGGAGTGAAAAATGCACTTCTCCCTAAACAGATTTTTTATTAATTAATTTAATTTGGAAAATAATTATTTTTATGTTTTTTTTTGAGAATGTTGAGAAATCAGTATAAGTAAAACTTTGTCAGATTTGGGATTTGAACACGGGTTTGTTGGGGTGACGCACCCAAACACACACAACAATCTAAACAAATTGGGACTGATGTGAAATTATTATAATTTGGTGTCTCTTGGTCACAATATTGTCTATGCTGAAAAAATTAAATTAAATAAAAAATTCAGTGCCAAGGCTCAAGATTCTAAATATATTTATTATTATTCATCAAACACTTGCCCAATCCATTCAAGGACTATAGTAACCACAATGACTAAAACATAGGCCCTTTCTTTTGGGGCCATTGGAATTCCAAACTTTTGTTGGGGTAATTAATAAACAAATTAATCATCAACATATATTTATTTAGGTAAAGCATCAAAAAATAAATTTCCACCATCATAATAAGCTCCTACTTATCTCTTTGGTGGAGGAGATTTTCATCTATAGGCTAGTTCCCTTGCCGTGGCGTGCACCTTTAAAATAGGCGTTCCATGGTAGAATGGGAGAGAGAATATCATATCTTGCAAAGTCATCAACGACCACCACATCTATAAAAAATTTCACCCCATGTGTGAACGACAAGTCTAAAGATATAAAAGATTATACTAACAACAATTGCTAGAACATGGGCCTTTCCTCAACACATTTTTTTTAACTTTGAAAATTCATAATTAAAATATACTTACTCACTTAATTATCTAATAAAAATGAAAATAAAATGAATTAAAAATTATGTTAAGAAAAACTTGATCATTTTTTCAGGTTTTTCTATCCTTTTCTGATATGCTTCTTACGACTGATGGGGGGCTCTCGAACGTAATTTCATGGTATAAGGAGTCCAAGGGGGACCTTCTGTACCCAAGTGGACCCTGAACCCTAGGGTTGAAAAATGATCTCGTATATATCCACATGTGGAGTGAATTTTGGGAACTCTTCAATGACTTCAAGTTTGTCCTTGCAATGAATGACGACTTCTTGGGAGACTTTTGCTGTTATTTCAAATTTCCAACCACACATAATATTCAACCAATATTGAAATTGAGATTCCCGTGGGCTCTTTTTTTCTTTTTCTTTTTTTTTCAATTTTGTAGTGTAACAAAATTGGCAAGCCTCCCCACACAGATTTTGACTTAATTGGCGACAGCTTTGTACAGGACTATTCAAAAGCATAGCTGGTAGACAGACCTATGGGAAACAGGCACTGTAAAATAAATAAATAAATAAATAAGTGGGTTGAAATTTTGGGATACTTGTTTTTGAGAGAGAAAAAAGAAGGGGGTGGATTTTTGCCAAAATTTTGAATCAGTTTCACCTTTAACACCAAAAAAAAAAAAAAAAAAAACTGTTGACATTTGATGAACTCCAATTCAAACCAGGAATTTAAATTGATTTGAAATGGGGAATGCATTTCTGGATCAAAGGCCCACCAACACTGTAGCTCCATTGTTTCAAGGAGACTAAGTTACCTTCTCACAGCGTTTTAAGGAACCACCCTTTTCAGAATGTTCAATGGTGTGCATAAGTCATTTCACCAACCCTTTTGTAATTTCAAGGCACCTTACCCTTTCACGGCGGGCTTTTTTTTTTTCCTACAAAACATTTTTTTTTTATAAAAAAAGCCTTGTATATATAAAAGGCAGGAACCAGAACCCATCCACAAGAAATACAAGGCAAACAAAAGCACGAGAACACAGGTTTTCAACTAAAGATTGGGTGAGATGTATATACTAGTGTTGGGTGGTTATTAGAAACTGGAACAGCACCGTGCCGGTTATAAGGGGCAGCTCCTAGGATTCATAACACCAGTTGTCAAAGGAATGAAAACAACTAGTTCTGATATGTATCCATGGTTCTCAATTTTTATGGAAAAATCAAATAACTGCCCTTATAACTGTGTGTTACTTACCAGTTCTTTCATGAAAATGGTCAGCTCTTTAAAGTTTTTGAAACAAACCCACACCAGTGTTTTTGTTAATTCTGAGTTTTTTTCAAAGAACTGAAACTGATGGTTCTCTAATTCTGAAATATTAAAAAACCAGAACCAGCGGTTCTTTATAAATTCAAATCACACAACACTTGTATTATTAATATCCTGCATGTTCATTAATCAGTCTTTTGGGGTAATAATTTGAGGAGGGTGAGAAGGAGAAAGAATCTGACAGCCCAAAGGAATTGGTGGTTTGTTACTGGCACAAAACCCTCTCCCCTCAAGAACCTCACACCTTGAACTCCAGTTAGGGAGAGCCAGAGCCCCCAGAATGCTAGCTCTATAGGTTAGGTTAAGTTAGGTTAGGTTTTAGGTGATGTCTTAAGTTAGTGTAGATGGCCATTGGACATTGCTAGCATGGTAAACATGAACATCCCATTTGTCACATGCAAGCACTTGAGACGAGGAGAAAGTAAAGAATAAAAAAGGGAGGACTCCAACATGTTATCTCACATTATTTTCTTTTATTTTGTGTTGATTTATCATTGTTTGCATTGTGTTGCTTTGCTTAGTTTGTTTTCTGTTTGTGTTTTGCTTGTGATCTATTATTGTTCTTGCTTGGTGGACTTTGGCTTTTGCTCAACTTATTTGGTGCTCTTTCTATTGCTTTCCTATTGGCTTATGTGGTGTCATTTTATTGTTCTTTTATTCTATTCTTCTTTCATTCAATTTGCTTGGTGTTGCTCAATTCATCAAAACCTTGTAAAACTTAATTTATAAAACACTCTGCATATTCGCAAAATGTACATAGATATTAAAAATAAAGGATAATTTAAAAGTTAGTACAAACTAGATATCAAAAACTCTCCATCTCAACAACCAATAGCTTGTAGTAAATCAATTGTGTCAATGGGGGTGTGTCTTGAAAAGGTGGAAGGTGGGAAGTAGTTAGGCCTATTGCT
>Ga0209208_10013391_pt1 | contig 10253 bp, 8 predicted proteins | sample S1TSphfallax_3_FD_187694 | JGI IMG/M metagenome (GOLD analysis project Ga0209208, IMG submission 187694) | Host-associated microbial communities from peat moss isolated from Minnesota, USA - S1T2_Fd - Sphagnum fallax MG (SPAdes) (version 2) | ecosystem: Host-associated > Plants > Peat moss >... | reverse complement strand
GTCGGCGGCAACGTGGTCTGGAGCCAGTCTTTCGCCAATAATGTCGCGCTGGATGGCATAAAAATCGATCTACCGGACCAGTTGCTCAGCGCCGGTGCGAGCACATTGCTGCGCATCGTGCGGCTGGATGACGAGAAGGCCTGCTCCAAATTCACCCCGATCTCCTTCACCTTGCAAAACGACACGACACTGACGCTGACCGATGGCAACCCGGACCCGCAGCGCTTCGCGGCATTCACCGTCACCGGCGGCGCGCCGGTACCGGTGCTGACCGACCTGCCGCCGGGCAGTCTGGCGCCGGCGCTGCCGCTGCTGGCGGAGCTGCTGGGCGCGGCCGGCGCCAACCCGCTGGCGCTGAGCGTGCAGGGCACCGCGGCGGCGCCCAGCGTGCCGTTCATTCTGGTCTCGCACCAGGCCGGCGGCATCGTCTCGGTCGCACCGGTGCCAAGCCCGAACACGAGCGTAACGATACCGCTGCCGAACGAGGACGGGACGCTGAACCTGCCCGAAGCGAACCGCTCGAGCGTGCTGCAGCTTGTGCAGTCCGGCACCGGCACCGGCACGGTGGCGGGGCTCTGGCTGAGCCCGGGCGCGCCGGCGAGCCTCGCCAACGCCGCCTTGCCGGGGGATGGCAACCTCGCTCTGTATGATGGCGACACGGCGCCCGCGACCTACCTCACCTTGCTGCACGACGCGCAATATGTGCCGCGCGGCACCGGCATCATCGCCGAGATTAAGGATAATTGGTTGAACGAGATGTTCGGTGTGTTCTGGCTCGGGGTCACCGTGCTGGTCGTGGTTATATTTGTGCGCCGGCGGAGGGCAGAAAAATGAAGGCAAGATTTGCGTTGGCGCTGATGAGCGGGCTGGCGACCCCGGCGGCCGCGCTGGCCGGTGCCTGGCCGGAGCCGCAGGGCCGAACGCTGGTGATCAACACGCTCAGCTACTACCAGGTGGCGGTGCAGGGCTATAACCAGTTCGGCAAACCGACCGGCAAGGGTGTGTACCGGCAAACCGAGTTTGCCCCCTATATCGAATACGGGCTGACTCCCACGCTCACGCTCGGCTTCCAGCCGCGGGTGCAGGCGATCAGCCAGAGCGGCCTGCCCAATACCGGCCATTCTTTCGGCCTGGTGCAGGCCAATGTGCTGCTGCGCGACACGCTCTATGAGGACGATACCAACGTGATCTCGCTGCAAGGCCAGATCGGCATTCCCGGCAACGCGACCTCGGGCCCGCCGCAACTCGCGCAGTCTAACGCCGAATACGAGGCAAGGCTGCTCTATGGCCATAATCTCACTTTGCCGGGCGGCCTCGCCGGCTTCATCGATATCGAGCCCGCCTACCGGTTTGAGGAGAACGGCAGCGCCAACCAATTCCGCGGCGACGTGACGCTGGGGGTCAAGCCGGACAGCGACTGGCTGCTGCTGGCACAGAGTTTCAACACCATCAGCAACGGGCACGCGCAGCCGGGCGAGACCGACTATAACCTCTACCGGGTCGAAGTCTCAGCGGTGCGCAATCTCAACCAAACGGTCGCCGTGCAGTTTGGCGCCTGGCACGATGCGGGGGGGAAGAATATCTCGCTCGGTAATGCCGGCGTGGTGGCACTTTGGTTGAGGTTTTAGGGATGGGAGGCAGGAAGCGGTCGCTTTTTAAAAAAAGCTCCGCAAAAATTTTTGATTCCGCTGGGCTTCGGGGGTTCCACGCGCAAAGCCTTAGCTGCTTTTGTTCCAAAAAAGCCGTGCTTGCTTAGCCCATGAACGAAGCGGTCTTCCCTCCCCTCACCCTCCAAACCGCGCAGGCTTTGCGCGATGCGGGGCGGTTTACCGATGAGCAGATGAACGCCGCTTTTGCCGACGCGGCGCAGTGGCGCAGCCCGCTGCCGGATGTGCTCTCCGCGCTCTATAACATTTCCGGCCGCGTTTGGGCGATGACCTATGCCGGCGTGGCGGGGCTCGCCTATGCGGATTTGATCGTGCAGCCGCCGGACAAGGATCTGCTGGATGAAAAATACCGCGATTTATATTTGCGGCATGTTTTCATCCCCTGGCGGCGCGAGGCGGATGGGATAATCACGGTGGCGGCGCGCGACCCGGAGGATCCGGAGATTGCGCGCGTGATTAAGCTGCAATATCCGGGCTGCCCGTATGCCTGCGCGGTGACGGGCAAGTTTGATCTGATCTGGTCTGTGCAGAAGATTTTCGACACCGGGTTGAGCGAGGATGCGCGCGAGGCGTTATTCAACCGTGACCCGCAGCTCTCCGCGAAAACCACCGCGTCGAAGGGCCAGATGTATTTTTTATGGGGGCTGATCATTGCGCTGGTGCTCGGGCTGCAATTCGCCCACCGGCCGACCTTGCTGATTTTATCGGGCACGATTTCATCGCTCTATGTCGGGCTGTTTTTGTTCCGCAGCGTGCTGACGGTGATCGGCAGCGGCCGCAAGGTCGATCTCTCGGTCGGGCGGGCGGAGATTCTGGCGCTGCAGGATGCGGATTTGCCGGTGTTTACCGTGCTGGTGCCGATGTATCATGAGGCCGAGGTGCTGCCGATCCTGGTATCCTCGATCCGCCAGATGGATTATCCGCGCTCCAAGCTGGATGTGAAGCTGGTGTTGGAGGCCGCCGATACCGAGACGATCGACGCCGCCAAGGCGCTGGGGGCGGAGGATATTTTTGAGATCATCCGGGTGCCGAACAGCCAGCCGAAGACCAAGCCGAAAGCCTGCAACTACGCGCTGCGCTTCGCCCGCGGCGATTATACCGTCGTGTTCGACGCCGAGGATATCCCCGAGCCGGACCAGTTGAAAAAAGTTGTGGCGCTGTTCCGCGCCTCGCCGCCCAATGTGGCGTGCATTCAGGCGCGGCTGAATTATTTCAACCGCGACGATAATTTCCTCACCCGCATGTTCACGCTCGAATACAGCCATTGGTTCGACTATCTGCTGCCGGGGCTGCATCTGCTGAACATCCCAATTCCGCTCGGCGGCACGTCCAACCATTTCCGCACCGATGTGCTGATCAAGCTCGGCGCCTGGGACCCGTATAACGTGACCGAGGATGCCGATCTCGGCGTGCGGCTGACCCAGGCGGGCTACCGCGTGGCGGTGGTGAATTCCACCACGTTCGAGGAAGCCAACGGGGTTTTGAAGAGCTGGATCAACCAGCGCAGCCGCTGGATCAAGGGCTATATGCAGACCTGGCTGGTACATATGCGCCACCCGGTTCAGCTCTACCGGCGGCTGGGGCCGATCGGCTTTATCGGGTTTCAGTTATTTGTCGGCTTCCCGCCCTTCACCGCGCTGATCAACCCGCTGCTCTGGGGGCTCTCGCTGGTCGCTCTGTGCTTCGGGCCGGACAAGGTCGCCGCGTTGTTCCCGCCTTTCGTGCTGTCGCTGGCATTGTTCGATCTGCTGATCGGCAATGCGATGTATGTGTATTTCAACATCGTCGCCGCCTCCAAGCGGCGCTGGTACCATCTGGTGCCCTGGGGGCTGCTGGCCCCCGGCTATTGGGTGCTGCACTCGGTGGCGGCGTATAAGGCGCTCTCGCAGCTCATCACCAACCCGCATTATTGGGAAAAAACCCAGCACGGCACCTCCGCCAAGACCAGGGAGAAGGTTGCGGCGATCACCAGCAGCGAAACCGCGTGAGCGAAGCGCTCGACGATCTGCCGGCGGTGGCGGCGTCGCGCGGGCTGCATGTTACCCGCCCGGTGGTCAGCCGCGGCTGGCGCGCCGGTATCATCATGGGGTTCGCCAGCTTTATTTTGTTCACGCTCGGTGGGCACCGCCTGGCGGAGCATGATTATACGCCGCTCAGCGTGCTGACGGTGTGGGACACCACGAGGTTTTTCCCCGCGATCGGCGGGCAATGGGCGCAGGTCGGGCTGGTCTGGCTGATCAAGCAAATCCCCGGCAGCTCGGTCGCTACGCTCTCGGTGGTCACCGTGCTCAGCGCCTCCGTCGTGCAGGGCTTTGTGACGCATGATTTGGTCAAGCGCGGCTGGACTCCGCTGCAAGCCGGGCTGATGGTCGGGCTGACCGCGATGCACCCGGTGATGCTGTTCATCGCCACCGATGGCTCACCGCTGCTGATGTATTGCATCCTGGTCAGCGTATTGATCATCGCGCTCGACCGGCTGGAGGCGATCGGCGATACGCAGTCATTGATCCTGCTGGGGCTGGTGATCGCCGCGTTGCTGGTGAGCTGGCCCAATGCGCTGTTTTTCGTGTTGCCGTTTATCGTGCTGCTGCCCTGGGCGTTCCGGGATTTGCGCAATTATAACAGCGCCACCGCCTTGTTCGTGATCTCGCTGGCGCCGGGTTTCATCGTGCTCAGCGCGGTGGCGCTGGGCAGCAGCGTTTTTGATGTGCCGTTCCGCGACCTCCTGATCGTCTGGGGATCACCGCTGCACGGCGCGGATGTCTCGGTGGTGCAGGCCTCAACCTGGCTGCCCAGCTATGGCGGGCATTTCTTCGCGGCGTTTCTTGAGCTTGCGCTGCTCTGCAGCCTGCTGATGCCGCGCTGCCTGGTGATCCTGGTGCGCTTCGTGTTCGACCGCAGCGAGCGGGTGCGGCCGGTGACGGGCCTGGCGGCGCTGATCCTGCCGCCGCTGATGGGCGCGCTGGCCACCTTCTACTGGCAGATCGCCTCGCCCTGGATCGTGATCGCGCTGTCGTTGTTCACCGTCACCGCCTGGGCTGCCACCGTGAATTTCCGCAACTGGGAACGCTGGCTGCTGGTGCTGAGCGTGGCGGTCGGGCTGACCGCGGCCTGGCTGTCGCCATTGTTATGGAGCTCGCCTGAGGAGGCGCTGTGGCGGCAGTTGATGGTGGGCATATAGCAAGCGCTCGCTTTGTCTTGCAGAAAAGCGCCGCAAAAGACATTTATTGACGCTGCGGCGGTGGTGGTGGCGCGGCGGTAAACCAAAGGAATCAAAAATTTTTTGCGGAGCTTTTTTTAAAAAGCGACCACTTACTTGCCTCTCGCTGCGGCTACGGCGAGAAGGCGGGTTATGGGTGCCGTCCTCAATGCCGTGCTGCCGATTTTTGCGGTCATTCTCACCGGCTATGTGTGCGCGCGGCGCGGCGTGCTGGGGCCGGCGGCGACGGATGCGCTCAACCGCTTTGTGGTGTGGCTGGGGCTGCCGGCATTGCTGTTCCAGGCAATGGCGCGGATCAGCTGGGTGCAGCTCGACCATCCGGGGTTTTTGGCGGCGTTCACCGGGGGAATGATGGCGACGTTTGCGCTGTCCTTTCTGCTGGGGCGGGGGCGCGGGCAGCGGCTGGCGGACCTCAGCATCGAGGGGCTGGACGCCGCCTATTCCAATACCGGGTTCATCGGGATTCCGCTTTGTTTGGCGGCTTTCGGACCGGCGGCTTTGGTGCCGGCGGTGATTGCGACGATTCTGACCGCCTGTGTGCTGTTTGCGGGGGCGATCGTGCTGATCGAGACCGATCTGGGCGGGCAGACGCGGCTGGCCGCCACGCTGACCAAGGTTTTGGGCTCGCTGGCGCGCAACCCGCTGCTGGTGGCCCCCGTGCTGGGCGGCGTGGCGGCGTGCCTGCCTTACCCCCTGCCCGCCCCGATCTGGCGCTTCACCGGGCTTTTGGGCGATGCGGCGAGCCCCTGCGCGCTGGTGACGATCGGGCTGTTTTTGGCGCAATCCGAGGCAGCCGGGGCGCATGCGGTGATTTTGCGGCTGGTGGGGCTGAAGCTGGTGGTGCAGCCGGCAATCACCTGGGTGCTGGCGTTCCGGATCTTCGACATGCCGCTGCTCTGGGCGCATGCGGCACTGCTGCTGAGCGCCTTGCCGATCGGCACCGGGCCCTTCATGCTGGCGAAACTTTATGACCGGGAGGCAGCACTCACCTCCCGGGCGATTTTGGTCTCGACCGTGGCGTCGCTGGTGAGCGTCTCGGCGCTAATTGCGTGGATGGGATGATGGATGTGCAGACGCGCCTGGCGGGCGTGACAACCGCGACATTGACGACCGTGCTGCTGAAGAAGGGGCTGCGCAATGTGTGGCTGCGGGGTGCCATGCCGTTGCGGCCGGGCCAGGCCCGGGTGGTGGGGCCGGCCTTTACGCTGCGCTTTGTGCCGGCACGGGAGGACCTCGCGACCCCGGCGTCCTGGGCTTCGCCGGTCTCCACCCGGGCGGCGATTGAGGCGATGCCGGCGGGATGCGTCGCGGTGGTGGACGCGATGGGCGTGCGCGATGCCGGGATTTTCGGCGATATTCTGTGCGAACGCATGGCGCGGCGCCAAGTGGCGGCGCTGGTGAGCGACGGCGCGGTGCGGGACGTGGCGGGCGTGCTGGAGACCAGTCTGCCGGTATGGTGCGCGGGTGCGGCGGCGCCGCCCTCGGTCGCGGGGCTCACATTCGTCGGCTGGCAGCAGCCGGTAGGCGTGGGCGGGGTGGCGGTGTTTCCGGACGACATCATTGTGGCGGATGGCGACGGCGCCGTGGTGATCCCGCAGGCCATGCTGGATCAAGTGATCGACGCCGCGCTGGAGCAGGAGGCGCTGGAGGCGTGGATTTTGGCCGAGGTGCAAGGCGGCGCGGCACTGCCCGGGCTGTACCCGCCGAATGAGGCGGCACTCGCCCGCTACCGGGCGGGCAAGCCAGGATGACCGCGCCGGCGCCGCGTTTGACGCTCAGGATTGATCTGGCACCTGAGGTGCGGGTGGGGCCCGGGAAAATCGCGCTGCTGGAGGCGATCGCCGCCACCGGCTCAATCGCCGGCGCCGGGCGGGCACTGAAAATGTCCTATAAGCGCGCCTGGGATTTGATTGAGCAACTGAACCGTCAGTTCGGCCGCGAAATCGTCACCAAGGCGCCAGGCGGCGCCAAAGGCGGCGGCGCCAGGCTAACGGAACATGGCCTGATGCTGGTGCGGGAATACCGCGCGGTTGAGCAGGCCGCGCATGACGCGGCGGCGGCATCCTTGCGCAACATCGCGGCGTTGCTGGCGCCGGCGTCCTCGTAATCTGGCGGCTGCGTTTTATCGGCCCGCATCATTCTGCTGGTTTTTCGTTATATTTTATTGTATATAACGCAAATGGTCCCGAAGAGGACCGTCCGGACCCGATAAAAACCGTCAAAAATGGAGAAACGTGCATGTTAGACGCAGCGATCGCCCCGCTCTCGGGGAGCAATGTGACCGGATTTTCGTTCAAACCACGCTACGACAATTTCATCGGTGGTAAATTCACCGCCCCTGCCGGCGGGCAGTATTTTGACAATGTCTCCCCGATCACCGGCCAAGTTTACACCCAGGCGGCGCGCTCGACCGAGGCGGACATCAATCTCGCGCTGGATGCGGCGCACGCCGCCGCCGAGGCCTGGGGCAAAACCGCGATTGCCGCGCGCGCGCAGATTTTGAACCGCATGGCCGACCGGATGGAGCAAAACCTCGATCTGCTCGCCTATGTTGAGACGGTGGATAACGGCAAGCCGATCCGCGAGACCACGTTTGCGGATATTCCGCTTGCGATCGACCATTTGCGCTATTTTGCGGCCGCGGCGCGGGCGCAGGAGGGCGCGCTCTCGGAGATTGATACCGATACCGTGGCGTATCATTTCCATGAGCCGCTCGGCGTCGTCGGCCAGATCATTCCGTGGAATTTCCCGATCCTGATGGCGATTTGGAAACTCGCCCCGGCACTGGCCGCCGGCAATTGCGTGGTGCTGAAACCCGCCGAGCAGACCCCGGTCAGCATTATGGTGCTGATCGAACTGCTGGCGGATTTGCTGCCCGCGGGTGTGGTCAACATCGTCAACGGCTTTGGGCTGGAGGCTGGCAAGCCGCTCGCCTCCTCCAACCGGATCGCGAAGATCGCCTTTACCGGCGAGACCACGACTGGCCGGCTGATCATGCAATATGCCAGCCATAACCTGATCCCGGTGACGCTGGAACTCGGCGGCAAATCGCCCAATATCTTCTTCGAGGACGTGCTCTCGCAGGATGACGATTTCCTCGACAAGGCGATCGAGGGGCTGGTCATGTTCGCGCTCAACCAAGGTGAGGTTTGTACCTGCCCGTCGCGCGCGCTGATCCAGGAGAGCATCTATGACCGGTTCATGGAGCGGGCGCTGAAGCGCGTGAAGGCGATCAACCAGGGCAACCCGCTTGATATGTCCACCATGCTGGGCGCGCAGGCATCCTCCGAGCAGGTGCAGAAAATCCTCTCTTATATCGATATCGGCAAGCAGGAGGGCGCGCAGCTGCTGACCGGCGGCGGCCGACCGGCGGTGGAAGCCGCGCTCGCCGATGGCTTCTATATCGAGCCCACGGTGTTCAAGGGCCATAACAAGATGCGGCTGTTCCAGGAGGAGATTTTTGGACCGGTGCTCTCGGTCACCACCTTCAAGGATGAGGACGAGGCGCTGCGCATGGCGAACGACACGCTGTACGGGCTCGGCGCCGGGGTGTGGTCGCGCGACGGCGCACGCGCCTACCGCATGGGGCGTGGCATCAAAGCCGGCCGCGTCTGGACCAATTGCTACCACGCCTACCCGGCGCATGCCGCGTTCGGCGGGTACAAGCAATCGGGCATCGGCCGCGAAGGCCATAAAATGATGCTCGGCCACTACCAGCAGACCAAGAACCTGCTGGTGAGCTACAGCCCGAAGGCGCTCGGCTTCTTCTGATGCAAACCCCTGCCCGCGTGCTCGCCACGCCGGCGGCGCTTGAACTGATCGCGGAGCTGACTGGGAAACATGGGGACATCATGTTTCACCAGTCAGGCGGCTGCTGCGACGGGTCATCGCCGATGTGCTTTACAATCAACGACTATATGCTGGCGCCGGATGACGTGCATCTGGGCGAAATTGGCGGTGCGAATTTCTATATGAGCCCGTCGCAATTTGAATATTGGAAATACACCCAATTGATCATCGACGTGGTGCCCGGCATGGGCGGCATGTTCTCGCTGGAAAACGGCAGCGGGAAGCGATTCCTCACACGCTCGCGCGTGTTTGGGGAGGGTGAGCTGGAGGTTTTGGCCGGAAAGTAAGCGGTCGCTCCGTCTCGAAGAAAAGCTCCCTAAAAGACTTTTATTGACGCTGGGCTTCGGGGGTTTCACGCGCAACGCGCCAGAGGACTCAAAAGTTTTTTTGCTGCTTTTTTTTCAAAAAAAGAAGCGCTTACTTCTTTCTGGTCTTCCTTCCTACAAAAATTAACACTCCATCAAGCTTTCTTCACGACATTGCCGCCACAGCCACTGCGCGGGAGGCGGCGCCATGCCGGAGACGATAACGGGCTACATCACCAGCACGGTGACGCTGCATACCGGCACGCCGGGGGTGAGTGTGCTCGGCACCGTGGATGCGTATGGCCCGGCTGGCACGTATAACGTGTTTGGCGCGCTGGAGACGTTCGACGCGGCGATTTTTGGGCCGGCAGTGGCGAATTTTACCATCACCAATGACGGGACGATTTTTACAGCGCCGCCGATCGTGACGTTTCCGGTATATGATTACGGGGTTTTGCTGGGCGAGGCCGGGCGGATTGTGAATGCCGGGTATATTGGCGGCCCGGGCGGGATTGGGATCCTCGCCAATGGCAGCTCGTATTTGGGCAATACCGGCACGATCGAAGGCAATTATTACGGGGTGACTCTGTTCACCGGTAAACTGACGGCGGCGAATTCGGGGCTGATCAAAGGGCTGGATGACGGGCTGAAGCTGCTGGGCGGCGGGGCGGTGAGCAATGCGGCCGGCGGGGTGATTGAAGGCGCGTACCGCTACGGGGTGTATGCCGACCAGTCTCTGCTGGTCGCCAATGCGGGTACCATCATCGGCCCGTATGATGCCGGGATTTATCTGCGCAATGGCGGGGCGGTGAGTAACGCGGCCGGCGGGACGATCAGCGGGGCCGCGTATGGCGTGGTGATTCGCGGCGGGGTTGGCAGCGTGAGCAATGACGGGGTGATTGCCGCCGGCGCGGGGGATGCGGTGTATCTGGCCAAAGGCGGCACGGTGAGCAATGCGGGCGTGATGTATGGCGCGGTGGTGTTTGCCGGCGGCATCGGCGATTTGCTGCAACTGGCGGCGGGTGCGGCGCCGAGCGGCGGGGCGCAGGCGGTGGCGGGGTCCGGCAGCCGGATTGAGCTGGGGGCGGGGGCCGGCACGCTCGCCGGGTTCGGGACGGATGTGACCGGGTTTGGCGGCATCACGCTCGATACGGGGGCGGCTTGGGTGCTGGAGGGGGATGCGGCCGGCTTTACCGGGGTCGGCATCAGCGG
>Ga0209208_10013390_pt1 | contig 10253 bp, 7 predicted proteins | sample S1TSphfallax_3_FD_187694 | JGI IMG/M metagenome (GOLD analysis project Ga0209208, IMG submission 187694) | Host-associated microbial communities from peat moss isolated from Minnesota, USA - S1T2_Fd - Sphagnum fallax MG (SPAdes) (version 2) | ecosystem: Host-associated > Plants > Peat moss >... | reverse complement strand
TCATGTTATGTTGAGAAATTGGAAAGGCGGATAGTGCTACATTTTGAATCTTTTGTTGAAACATCAAGAAATCTTGTTGAAGTGAAGAGTTGCACAAGTTAAATGTCCCACAATTGAATGTCAAGAAAACAAACACCAAGAAAGCATACATCAAGAAATCTTTGTACCATAGTACCTTGGCAGCTTTGACACAAATAATATTATTTTTAGGAATGTTGAGATTTTCAAGACTTCTTTTGGAGGAAAAAAATGTGGTGAAAGAAAATATTGAATCTTCAAAAAAATTCTATTTGTTGAATGGAACTCTCAAAATTAATTAATCATTTGACAAACATGTGTCGAAGTTGCCACACTACTGTAATAATCAAGTGGTAGCTAGAGGTAGATTACATATTTGAAGAACTAGACTTAAAATAAGCTATTGTTAGTTAAATTTATTTTTAGATACAACACCGACTGAAGAATAGGCAGAAACAAAATGCTTTAAATAATTGGTTGCCGGAACCGTTTCACTATTTTAGGTTTTGGTGTTTTTTACACAATAAGCAAAATATGACGATTCTGGGTTCTTTTTCTGACCAGGTCCATGATTTTTTGAGAACAGTTGGTCAAGGTTCTATATCATGCCTCATAAAATTAGGCGTTCTAAAAATAGACGCCTAATTTGCCTAATTTAAGGTTGAACCAGACGCCTAATTTAAGCAAATTTAAGTACACTATCAAATTGAGCTCCAGGGCGTCTGGACGCGTCTCAACGGTCTCACACGGCCCCTGGGTCGCTTGCAACTTTTCCACGAGCCTGCCCAATCTCCAGAGCCGCTCCACGGACTTCGTGGACGGTCATGAGTTTGCACAAGGTGCCCTGCCCACATTTGCCAGTTCGTCGTTCGTTCGTCCTTCCAATCTTCCTCTCGCTGACTGTCAGTCATGTCTGAGCCCGAGAAATCGAGGAAGAAAGGCGACACGCCCTCTCGGAGGAGTCCTTTCAAGAGGGAACACCTGCTCATGTTCGGGCTCGAGATCATGCAGTCCGGGATGGATAGCCAACATGTGTCGATCGTGACGGCCGTTCACTGCCTGTTCTGCATGCGCCTCGGTCGCGACTCCATCGAACTCGTAGACGGCCGCAAGCGCCAACGAACCCAGAACGTCAAGTACTTTTCACCGCCGTTCCGCAAGGACAACTTCACCGCCCACGTCAAGTCGTAGCACTAGGAGGAGTTTGAAAAGTACTCGTCTCTCGGCATGGAGGAGAAGAAGAGGTTCTTCGACGCCAAGAAGCGCATGCAGGACTCGATGCATCGCTACCTCAATGCCACTCAGACGGCTCTGTGCATCCCCATGTCGAAAGACATTGTCGAGGTGATCATCGGCGACATGTTCTTCAAGCCAGAACTGGACGAGGAGGACGAAGAGTTGGAGCCCATCACCAAGACCAATGCCATGAAGCTGTTCAAGCAACAGCCGGATGGGTCGTACGTGGCCAAGGTCACCAACCCCGCCCTGTATGATCTGGTGCTGAAGCACACGTCGCTTGGCCTGTCCTTCAGGCAGACGTCGGCCGTGATCGCCCACCACAAGGATGCGTTCGGCAACGCGCGACTTGCCAGCCTCAACGATCATGAGGTCGGCAAGATGGTCCGCATGCACGTTGGCGCAAACGTGCAGGTCCTGTCGGATGTTCTGAACGACGACAAGGTCTGGGCATTTTCGCTCGCCGGCGACGGCACCACTCACTTCAACACGTCATTCTTCGACGTTCGCATCCGCACCTGCGTCCAGGGTGTCCTGTTCAACGTCCATCTCGTATGCGTTCCGTTTTTCGAGCGGCACACGGCCATCAACATCTTCAAGATGATCTGCAAGTTGCTCGATCATCTCTGTGCCTTGTGGCGAGTCAAGCTGGTGTCGGTCAGCACGGACGGCGAGAACACAATGTCGGGCTGGCTCGGCGGGTTCGTCACGCTGATGGTCAAGGAGGCCGTCCACGAGGTCCTTCGCATCTGGTGTCCTCCGCATCAGATCGACCTCGTCATCAAGGACGTGACCTGCAAAATCAGCGGCGGCTCATTCTCGAAGATTACGCACGCCTTCACGGTCCACCTCCGTCAACAGGCCAACTTGCAGCTTGAGATGGGCAGCAAATGCCCGAAGGACACGAATCGCTGGGTGCACTTCCAGGCCCAACTGGAGTGGCTGCTGAAGCATCGCGTCCGGCTCATGGAATGGGTCGTCCAGCGGCAACACGGCTCGTCGCCAACGGTCACATACTGGATCATCGCCGCAGCCATCAACCTGCTTGCCAAGTTCTGTTGCGCGACGTTCATTATCCTACAATACCGCAACATCACGTTGTCGTAGCAGACGGACCGGATCGAGGCGCTGGTCCAGAATCTGTTTCTCATGGTCGATATCCAGCACGATGTTGACAACGAGGAGATGCAGCGCGAAGATCGGGAGGAGGGCACGTTCTTCGAGGTCGGGCGATGGTGGGTCACTGTTGACGCCGTACTCGTGCACGTCAAGGATCAGGGCACTTGGGTCAAGGAGATGTACCTGTCATTGGATGAGGATGCCCAGTTCGACGTGCTGCGCGATATTGGCTTGTACTCGCTATGCCTCGTGTCTGGCTTGTCCATCGTCTGGGCCGAACGTGACTACCGCAACAACGCCGCGGCACATCTTGCACCGCCCGTGTTCCCGCAGCAGCTGATCAACATGCAGACGAGCAAATTCATCGAGGAGGTCCTCGATTTGTGTTGCGAGATGATGATCGCGGCGTGGGGCCAGCGGCGCGTCGATCTGATTGAAAAGGAGCATCGTGCCCTTCTCGAGATGATCCACCGTTCGGCGACGTTCAAGGCGGTCATCGAAGGCCACACGTTCAAGACAATGTTCAACGTCGCCTGGAATGACCTGCCCGCCCAGCCCGCCCTGCACCATCTACGGGCGTTCTGCGGGGGCCTAGCGTCGACCTTCGCAAACACCACGTCCGTCGACAGCGACTTGTCGATCCTCAAGTGCGAGAAGGACGCATACCGCATGTGCCTGATGGCCCTGTCAGTCGAAGGTATCTTTCAGACGAAGCAACTCGTCACGATCCGCGAGATGCTCGGATTGATTACTCCAAGCACCGCGCTCCCGCCACCGAACCAGCAGTGAAGTCCAGGAATTAGAGGATTGGAAGGATTGGAGCCATTAAAATGTATTTTAAGGAAACACCTAATTTAATCGGACACCCAACGCCTAATTTAGCTTAATTTAGGAAAAATAGGCGTACGCCTAAGTTTATGAGGCCTGGGTTAGATGGTGGACACCAAGAGAAGGTACCGAGCTCGTGATGTTGAAATTAGGGGTAGGAGTAGAAAAGAAGGGAGGAGCTGAGTTTTTTGGGTTGTTGGGCTTAAGAATAAGTAAACAATGGTTTGCCCTCTTGTGAAAACAAAACAACAAAATATTTAGAAGGAAGTAAGGCTATCATGCAAAGGTAGAGTCAAGAGGGACTATTTTTAGGGCTATGGTTAAGAGCTTTGGAGTTGTAGATAGTGGGAAATAGGATTGTACTAAAGGGAAAAAACTAGGGGACATGTTAAAAGTTAGCTAGAGAAAGGAATGGAAGGACTCAATTGGAAGAACTACATTATAACCTCTCTTTGAAAATGTGAAATGTTTTTATTGTGTTATGATTTGCCATGATCCTTGTGAAATGATATTTATATGTATAATTATGGTTTAGGGTTGTGGCTGGTTAAGGAAAGGTAAAAGGAGTAGTAGAAAAAAAGAATAGGGTTGTTGGCTATAGTAGATAGGAGAATAATTACTAAAAAAACATTAAAAAAAACCAAGGAAGAAGTTGATAGAAAGGATTCTATTAGGTCTGAATATAATTAAATCATGTTTTTTATTATGGTTACAAGATAAGAAAGGAGGGTGAAAACATGAAAAAGGAGCCAATCGTGCTGTGGTTAAAGTCTTTTTTAAGGATTACATTTTCCACGTGGCAAATTTTTATTGGTTTATACTGCATTTTTCACACAATTTTTTAAATTGAATATCACAATTGAGGCCAAATATGACATAAAACATGATAAAAACTCAAATTTTTCTACATTAAGCCTTACATTAGAATTAAATCTATAATTTTACTTTAAGCCATGATTACAAATTCAAAACTGTAATAGTGTAAAAGGACATTTGAGTATTAAAATCTAAAAAGGTATATGTATTTGTATTGTTTGAATGTTTTGAACACATGGATCCCTTCTTATGAAATATATTAAATTTCACAAAAAAATTGAAACAATTTGGTGAACATTTGATAAGGGAAAAGGACTTTGATTTTTAAAAACCACATGTCCACATGCTTTTCTTGCGTGTTTTAAACATATTAAAGGAATCTTAAAAAATAGTGAATTTTCATGAAATTTTTGTAGTTGCAACTTTGAAAGTATAAAAACTTATATATATTTGATATATAATGTTCCCATGGTAATTTTCAAAATTTCAAAAAATTGTTTTTAAGGACCGTCCACACATTGTTTGGCTTCTTTCTTCTTGCTTTCACCCAAGGAGGGTAATGAAATTTATAGAATAACCAACCAAGAATCATGGGGTAGAGGTGGCAAAACTTGGTCAACAACTTTTGATTCCCCCTTTTGATAATCTCCAAAGGGGTTAAGGGGAGTAGCCCAAGATAAAATGTTAAAGGTGGATTAAAATTGCACTTAACAATCCTTTTTTGGTCTTAGGGGGTATTTGATTTCCCTTTACCTTTTCCTTGTTGGCCTTTGTTTCTTTATTGCCATCCACCTCCATTTCCTTGTCTTGCACAACTTGTGTGGTAACTTTTACTTCACATCGATGATTGGTCATAAGAATCCAAACTAGTTGTAATTTATCTTCCCAAGTTTACTTTTTTCTTTTCTTTTAACTATAATGAATTTTTTTTGTTATGCTTGTTTGGTAGCATTTCCTTGAGCTAACAAACTTGTATTATTGTGGTTAAATGTGGCATTCCTTTTTTTTAAAATTAGTTTTATTAACACCACCCCCTATTACTTGTTTGTGGCCCATTTAAACCTTTTTTCTAGCCCTTCATGTCAATTAACTCCACCATTATTCACAATTGGTGGCTTCCCTTGATCTCCTTAGTCCTTAAACCTCTATTTTTTGATAAAGATAGAACCAGACAATCTTTAATCGAGTAGTCAAGGCAAAATTTGTAGTGAATGGGGAGATGGTCATAGTTGACAAGGATTGTGACAACATCCTTTGTAAACTCATTTTTCATTTCATCAATTGTCTCCCACCCATCTTTGATTGCAATTGCCACATAGTAACATTGTTCAACAACTTGTGTAGTTCTTTTGTTGAACCCTAACAACATACCAAGCTTGGTTGTGATCTTAGTGCCTATGTTTCAAAACTATGATGGAAGTTTCTTTAAAATAATCCAAGTTGGAATTTGCATCCCCTTTCGATTGTTTGAATTGAAACATGCGACCTAATTTTGAAAGATACACATGCCCCAACTTGACATGAAATGGGTCAACATTAGGATTTTCTTGATGGTTTTTAGCCCATCAATCTCAAGCATGAAAAAACCTTTCCCAAGTATGTAATCGAACCACATTTTACCTTCACTAATCAAATTGTTAAGATTGGCTAGCCTTAAAGGCTAAGGATGATGACTAGACACCCACAAAACTACCTATGACCATGTGGCCACATTGATAATCCATTTCAACTCTTACCACATGTTGGTTTATTTACACCATCTGCCTTGTGTTCTTCAGTAAAAACCCCACGTATTTACATGCATACCATGGTGGCAACACTTCTCCATGCATTACCTTGGTTGTGTTGATATTGAACTTTTCATTTTTATGCACAATAATTTCTCAAAAACCCTTTATAACCACTACCCCCAATTCAATTGACATGGGCTTTAGACCATTGAAACTCTTGCCTTGTTTCATGCACTCAACAAATGACCTCCTTTCCATGAATAGGGTCACAAGTCACGCACCCATTTTAGCTAGCCACCACTTGAACAACTTAAGCACATTTATGTCACTTTAGTTTCGCAACTAGCAAAAATCCTTGCATGCACCTCCACCATCCACTAATAACCACCTTACAAAACCTTAAACCTTATAAACAATGCATGCATTAGAAGAAACATTGATTGAAAATAGAAAAGACAACTTTAAACTATGTCTACTAGGTGAAAAAACCCTTGACTAGACCTTCAGAATGATGGATAACACATCAATTCTATTCCAAACAAAGCTAAACATGTATAAAACCCATGCCCATGCTTTTGAGCTCCATTGTTGGGAGCTTAGTGAGTCTTGTGTTTGTAGTTCCCATTATTTGGGAGTTTTAAAATGAAAAGTTATAACCTTTAAAAAGACATTTTCAATGGCATATTACACATTCCAATTGGAGGTGATTTGACCCTTTTACTTAATGTTTTAATGGTGGGGAATTGATTTGCCAATTTGATTATTGACCCTTGGCCATAACTTGTGTTTCAAATCTTCAAATATGAGATATGACCTTACTTTCAATATTTATTTTCAAAATTCTTTCAATGGTCTAAGAAAGGCCCAATTTGGACCTTGTTTTAAAGATTTAAAACATCACAAGACTCCAACCATTAACTTGGGAATGTTGAAATTCATTTTTCACACTTGTGAAGTCATGTGTTTGAATCTTTGAACATTTTCTTGGCCCACTCCCCTTGTCATGCCTCAACCTTAGTCATGAGCTCAAGACTAGAGTCACAACATTTTGGGTATTGAATTGTCCAAATTGAATAACACACTTGGATGTTTTGAAATTTCATCAAGCAGGTTATGGATCATTAAACCCTAAACCTATTTAGTGAATTTTGCACCTTTTTGTTGCCATTTATTCTTGAATTGAAAATTTCTTGGAAATTGTGTAATGTGTATATCTCCACTTTTGCTTGAATGACACAAATTTGATGATGTCATATGTAACAACCTTGACGTTTTTGGGGTTAATTATATATTAAGGTAGGTGTTTTGTTTTTGTTTGGATGTGACCATGGCATAACCCTGCCAAATCATGGGTGGCCCCATCTCCCCCTCTACTTGTGGTCTTGCTAGAAAGCTCATGACAAGGCAATGTGCACATTTGTCATTTCTCAAATTTAAAATTTAGAGGTGATTTTTCATCTCTGAATATTCATTTGAAAATAATTTAGCCAGGTTCCATAAAAACTCCAAAGTTTAAGTCCAGCACTTGGACCAGAATAGTAGTGATATGGGTGACCTTATAAGGCGGGGGGGGGGGGGGGGGGGGCACGGGGGAGCTGGTAGCGGCTCCCTTATGATATTACTTGGGCCAGCGGCACAGGGGCCCAGTACCTAGTCAGGATTGGAAGTTGGGATGCCAAAGTGCATCCAAAAGCATCATTCTCATTGGTCCATTGTAGATTGCAATGTCTGCACCTAATTAGGCTTAGGTTTACTTATTTTACACTTCCTTTCTTTTTGCTTGTCAGCTTGGAATAGCAACCCTTCTAAAGCTTAATAATATCCATATCTTCAAAATCAAAGAAAAACAGGAGAAATTTTAAGGGATCCGTTGCAGTGTTCCATTCAAAGAGAAACACATGACATTAGGCTAACAAAACTCCCCTAGCCTACAAAGTTCAAGAGAAACCCCTTTGTATCATTGTCAACTTTCTATTGATGGAAAATGAAGTATACACTCCTGCCATTGGTAGATGGGTATAACAAATGATCCAGCAATTAGATAATTAGGGGAGTGAATAATTAAGTGGGGATGGGGTGGACATCAAACTGTAATTGGCTATTGGTGGAAAATTCAGAGAGAACAGTAAAGGTTGTAGTTTTCTCATTTTTTCCATCTTTGTGATGTAGAAGAAGAAGAAGAAGAAGAAGTGGTGATTATTGATTTTCTTTTTGAAATTTTTTGTCACTCCTTACGCCAAAAGAAAAGAAAAAAATGGGAAAATAAAAATTTCGAAAAAAAATCCTAGTTTAAATTTGAATAAAGTTTTTGGAAAAATTCGCCAATTTTTTTATGTCAAAAAATTGAAAAAAAAAAAAAACCTGGTGGTGATTTTCCATAATAGAAGATAAGCCAAATTTGGTGATAGATTAAATATGAAAATTGTAAACTTTAAGCATATTACCTAGAGGTAACTAAGGGGTCGAAATTGGTAGGTATCTAATAAAGTGGTAGGCACTAGGGGAGGGGATACAGATCACTGGATCCATGAAACACGAACCTGGTTAAAGTAAGTGTGTACCCACATTAAATATCACTAACCCCCAGAGTGGAAGCCTCGTTTAAACAGGACCCAGAATAGCATCGGCCCACTTAACAGGATCATGTACTTACTTTATAGGGCAGGCAATGGTCAGGGACTAAGAAACCCCGACAATTGGGGAGAAGAGTTCAGTTGCGGAGGAAGGTCCACTTTAATTCTGCCAAATGGCAACTACACAACGCTAGGAAATTTGGGATCATCTAATTAGACATTGCCACCACATTAGTGCATGTGGGATTTAGCTATCCAAAAACACGGTTCCAGTCCAGTTAGCAACAGGCCAATCCCTCCTTTCCCATTCCTTCAGCCCCCCTTCCCCTCCCCTCCCCTCCCCTCCCCCATTTGGATATGCCCACCAAATTGGCCACAATGCAAAAAGGCTAAATTAGCACCTTCTAGTCTTTAATAACACAACAAGTCTTTAATTACAGCCCTCACACTCTGAAAAGGCCGCCCCAAATTTAATTATTTAACCCCATTATTGGGAGGGGGTGGGGGAGAGCGCAGGGTTGCTGCGAGCTTCCCATTGAGTGGGGTTGGGTAATAGCCGCGTTGGTTTAATTGATTTTTGTAAAACAATGCTTATTATTATTAATGGAGGTATTGTCCAAAATGAGAGTTTGGGGTGGGGTGGGGTGCGGTGGGGTAGGGGGGAGCCAAGCCTGGGACCACATGGGAAGCTCCCCAAAATGGAATTTGGGCCATGTGGGGATGGGATGCAGCAATTGGAACAGAGGTGGTGAAACCAACAGAGGTCATGGTGCATTTGCTGCAGCAACTAGGCTACGCTAACAAAAGCCACAACCACAAACAAACAAATTTAACTTTTTCCACTTTCCTTTCTTTTTATGGACTACGAGGGCCTGGCCTTTTGGCTTGTTGGTGGTGCTGTTGTTGTCGTCCTCCAGGTACAAACATCTTTTAATATGTTTGGATGGATGAGGTTCTTTCTTGGCAGTGTGTTTTTTTTCTTAATGAATTCTTTTCATGTCGATTGTCCCATCCCAGCGATGGGAAGAGGTACCAAAAAAATGGCCATCATCATCACCATGTCTAGGGAACATTTAGCCAAATCTGGCTAAACCACAAGATGTAAACCAGAGTTTTTAAATGTAGCATCCTTCAGTATTTCTGGCCTACATACTCTACTGGAACTAAATATAGCAGAAATCTGGAATTTTTTTCTATTTTTCTTTGTGAGTTCTGGCTATTGAAATCCTCCAAATTTTGTATTTGGAAATTTTCATTTCCAATTTCGCCAGGAGAGAAAAGGCTGGAACTTCTTGGGGATAAGAGTAAGTGGTCAGACTAAAAGGTCCCTAGATTGCCGTGTACAAGGCTCTGATTGGGTCCCCTTTCTTTCTTTCTTTCCCAACATTGGGAGGCTATTGCTTGTGGCCAGCCATGCATCCATCTATCCATCCCCAGTGCTTTGCTTCTTTAGTGGATCCAATCCAGCAATAACATCAAAAAGGAAAAGACTAGAAGCAGATGCTACCTGCTGCTGCGCTGCCTCTTTTTGGTTTTGTTTGTTTGGTTTTGTGCTAGGACAGCCAGCCAACCAACCAACCAATCAACTAACCAACCAACTAACCCCCCTACTGTGATTCTGGTTCATGAATGTACATCAAACCATAGTTCTTTTCTGTTGTATTCCATGAATCTAATAAATTCCAGGTGTGGGGGCTGTTTATGTATATATGAAACTATGTACATTTCATGTGTAGGGTGAAGGCTATTTTTTAAACATTTAATTCTGTGAGAGAGAGAGAGAGAGAGAGTAAGTATCAAGTGGAGGGCTTTGGAAAATTTACAGGGACCCGCCTAGTATCAGCTCAGCAGGTGTAAAGATATTTAGCTTAGTAGGTATGCATTTTGAAAGCAACTATGCAAGCACAACAAATCAAATCTGCAAAGCACAAAG
>Ga0209208_10013389_pt1 | contig 10254 bp, 10 predicted proteins | sample S1TSphfallax_3_FD_187694 | JGI IMG/M metagenome (GOLD analysis project Ga0209208, IMG submission 187694) | Host-associated microbial communities from peat moss isolated from Minnesota, USA - S1T2_Fd - Sphagnum fallax MG (SPAdes) (version 2) | ecosystem: Host-associated > Plants > Peat moss >... | reverse complement strand
GCACTGCCGAGGGCTGCCTGACCTATTCCTCTGGACGGAGTCGGAATATCGCTTCGTCGAGGTCAAAGCCGAAAACGACCATCTGGCGCCCCATCAGTTCGAATGGCTGCAGGTTTTGATCAAGGCAGGAATCCGGGTTGACCTGGAAAGGGTCCTTCGTCCGCCCAAGAAGGCGACGCTCGCGGTTTGACGCACTTAAGGCTTTTGAACCGCTGCTATGTGCTCAATCCCCGCCGTTCCCAAGCCAAATTGGCTTTCCCGGTAGCGGACGGTCGAGGGAACGCTCTGAAACCCGAACCGGCCCGCATGGTTTGTGGAAAAGTCTCGATATGTTACGGATTTCCCTGAACGCATTGCGGAGATCGCGACACTCGCGACCTCCCCTTCAACTTTGAGCAGCGTGTTAGACGATAGCGCCGCCTGCTTGCGTCATGCACCGACTTCGTTGAGTTCCCCCTCGAATGCCTGCACGCGCGTGGCCGCCTTGTTGTTGAACATGAGGCGTAGCACGTCAGGCCGCGAGTAATGGCCTACCGGGTCATACGCTGCCTTCGCTACGCCGATGTTTCCAAGATCAATTTCTGCATATAGCAATCCCTCCGCGGTCTCTGCCAGTGGCTCACACATCGGCGCTCCATCAGGCCCGTAAATCATGGCGTACCCGCCGCCTTCGAGCAGCAGAGGGGCCTTAGCCGGGTTGTCGATCAGCATTTCGAGCATCGCCTTTGAAACAGTCGCACAGGGCGCCAGCACATAGCACTGGCCTTCAAGCGCATAGACCTGGCTTGCGGCATTATTGGCTTCGGCGCTGAGCTGAAAAGCGGCTCCACGATAGACGGAGAAGCTTGGCCAACATGCAACGTGTACCTGCTCATTTTGCGAGAACATCGCAAATTTGGTCAGCGGCTGAATATGCTCGGCGCAGCATAAGGCGCCAAGCCGGCCCAAATCCGTCGAGTGTACCGCCAGGTGCGACCCGTCGCCTTCACCAAAGACGGTCCGCTCCGCATGGGTCGGCTTCAGCTTGCGGCGGTTCGCGATCACTTTGCCTTCGGCATCAATTATGGATTGCGAGATGTAAAGCGTTCCTGCGGCCCGTTCCGTAAAGCCCAGGACGACGTATATTTTATGTTCTTCCGCCGCCAGGCGAATGCGTTCGAAATGTACGTCGCCAATTTCGATTGCATTCTCAAAATAGCGCCGGACGAATTGCATGCCCCATGCCGGCGAATCGAGCCAAATCCACCAGGGATATCCCGGCAGCCAGACCTCCGGGAAGGCGATGAGGGACGCGCCGTTCGAGGCGGCTTCCTCGATCAGGTGGACGGCCTTGGCGACTCCCTTTTCGATGTCGAGGAACTCTGGCGCGGCCTGAACCGCGGCGACTTTGTACTTGGTCTTCGGGCTATGGTGCATGGTTTTGGTTCCTAAATGCTGCGATTGGTGGTAACGCCAGAGGGCGCCGGCTACTTGGCTGAGCGCGCCAAAACGATTGCCTCGGAGCGCCAATGACCGCCTTTGCCTGAAATTTTGCTTGTAGAGGACCTTATGCAGCAGTCTTCGCAAACAGCGTTCCGGAATTGGCGCGATGCGCTATGGGAGACTTACGCGCGTCTGGAGAGCACGTCTGACGACGCCGGCTTCTATGGCCGTGTGTCGGCGCCATGGCCCGGATCGCAGAGCCTGAGTATTGTAACCTCGACCACGCAGCGAACGGAGCGCACACCGAACAATATCCGCAACGATCCACATGAGTTTGTTCTCTGCGCGATCCAGCTGGCTGGACGGGGTTTCGTTGAGCAAGGCGGGCGACAAGCCGCGACAGACCCCGGCGAATTCGTCCTCTATGAAACGACGAAACCCTACACATTGCTGTTCGACGGGCCGTTCGAGCAGCTGGTTCTGAAGCTCCCGAGGGGTGTTTTGAGTCGGCCGGTTGTTAACCTTTCCAACCTGACGGGACGCTCGATCCAGGCGGGACGGGGCGCCGGCGCTGTGGCGCGCGAATTCATCGAAAGCCTTGTCCGCCGAGGTGACGAGTTGGGCCAGCGGGAAACCGGTGCATTGATTCCCGTCGCCGCGGACCTCGTCGCCAACGCGATTGCGGCGCAGTTCGGCGACCTCCCGAACGATCAAGCGCAGTTTGAGCGTATCCGCCACCGGCTGGGCCAACTGGTTCGCGAGCCTGACCTCGACCTGGAGGCGTTTGCCCGGTCTGAGCGCATGTCGTCGCGGACATTGCAGCGCCTGTTCCAGGTCAACGGAACTACATTTGGCCGGGTCATCCTTGAGAGCCGCCTCGAAGGTGTCATGCGGGACCTTCGAGGGGCCCAACCATTCACCCGTCCTATAGGCGACATCGCTCTTTCGTGGGGCTTCAATGATCTGAGCCATTTCACGCGCGCCTTCCGTGCCCGTTACGGAACCTCGCCCGGTAGCGTCAGGCGTCAATCTTCGACTGAATGCTGACCGCAAATAAAAGCATGGACGTCTTTATGAAAATGATGGCCTTACAACGGGAAAGACTTCTGATCCTCGTGTTCAAAAGGGCTTCGGAACCGATTGCCTCACCTACGATGGCGAACTGCCTTGGGCAGACGATGACAAACCCGCGAGATAAACTGCACCCAAGTCGTCGAGAAACGCCTTCGTCACTTCGTTAAGGTGGCGCCGCAGCCGAGTCACCGCGTGAAATGTCGTATCGTAGCGCAAAGTTGCGGGGTTCAGCGCCGCCAGCAAGCCATCTTCAACATAGGGCGCGGCGTAATGCTCTGGCAGAAAGCCTAGATGATGACCGGAGAGAACCAGGAGCGACAATGCTTCCATATTATCCGCCAGCCCGCCGACAATCGGCGGCGGCCCGGCCAGACCGGCTTGAGGTAATGGGTAGGTGCGCCACGCCCAGTCGAGCTTGTCGACCTCCTCGCGCGTCAGTTTCCCGGCGCGCTCGAACAACGGATGACCCTTGCCGCAATAGGCTTCGTGCCGTTCGTGAAACAGGGGCGTGAACCGCAGCGCCGGGACCCGGTGCCAGAAATAGGCGATCGCAAGTTCAATACTGCCATTGAGAAGCGCCTCCTCCAGCTCCGCCGGGGAGCGGACAAGGAGCGTCAGTCTCACCGCCTCGTTGCGGCCACGGAATTTTGCGATCGCTTGGGCAAGACGGCGGTTCTGGCCGGGCGGCATATGGCCGATCAGGCCGATGCGCAGATGCCCGACAAGCTGCTTGTCCAGGTTGCGGGCCGCCTGGCCGAAATCATTAATGGAGCTCAACAGCCCGCGGGCAAGTTCGGTGAACGCCTCACCTTTGGCGGTCAGGCGAAAACCGCCGCGGCCACGCTCACAGAGGCGGTAGCCGAGGCGCGTTTCGAGTGCCGCCAGCTGCATGCTTATGGTGGACGCACCCACGTTGAGACCGAGTTGCGCAGGTGAGATTCCGCCCGCATCGACCACCGCCAGAAATACCCGCAGCAGCCGCAGGTCGACGTCACTCAGTCTGCCCCTCACAACGCCATGCCCGCTACCTCAATAATCATTGAAGTAAGTATCGCTTAATTCGCATTCTTTCCAAGGTGAAAATATCGCACAGACACAGTTATGCTCAGGCTTCGAGATCGAAAGGGGTTTTCCGTGCCAGACCAAGCAGCCTACGCGCCATTCCCTCAGCCGCTCAGCGGCAATGACATGCCGCGCTCCGGCGGCATCGCCTCAATGATGCGGCTGCCCATCGAGCCTGACCCGGCGAAGCTTGACGCCTGCTTCGTCGGCGTGCCGTTCGACCTCGGCACCTCCAACCGGACCGGCACCCGGTTCGGACCCAGACAGATTCGCGCCGAATCCGTCATGCTGCGGCCCTACAACATGGCGACGCGCGCCGCCCCGTTCGACCGGATGCGGGTGGCCGACCTCGGCGATATCGCCATCAATCCATACAATCTCCATGATTCGATTGCCCGGATCGAAGCCGCCTATGACCGTATCCTTGCCGCCGGCTGCCGGCCGGTCACGCTGGGCGGCGACCATACCATCACGCTGCCGATCCTGCGCGCCATGCATCGCAAGCACGGCAAGGTCGGGCTGGTGCATGTGGACGCCCACGCCGACGTGAATGATACGATGTTCGGCGAGAAAATCGCCCATGGCACACCGTTCCGGCGCGCAGTTGAGGAGGGCCTGCTGAATTGTTCTCGCGTCACCCAGATTGGGCTGCGCGGCACCGGCTATTCGGCGGCGGAATTCGAATGGGGGCGCGAGCAGGGTTTTACGGTCATCCAGGCGGAAGCGTGCTGGCATCGTTCGCTCGCGCCGCTGATGCAGGAGGTGAAGGCACGCATCGGCCACGGCCCGGTCTATTTGACGTTTGACATCGACAGCCTAGACCCGGCCTACGCGCCCGGCACCGGCACGCCGGAAATCGGCGGCCTGACCGTGCCGCAGGGGCTGGAGATCATCCGTGGCCTCGCCGGTGTCGACCTTGTCGGCGCCGATCTGGTCGAAGTCTCGCCGCCTTATGATCCGCTGGGTACGACGGCAATTCTCGCGGCCAACCTGGCATTCGAAATGCTGTGCATTCTGCCGGGGCCGCAATGAGCGGCGCGGCGCAGGCGGAGGTGTTGCAGGCCGCTGCCGATCTGGTGGCCCGATTTGGCGCGCATGATGTGGAAGCCTATTTCGCCGCTTTCGCGCCGGATGCAACCTTCATCTTCCATTCGACGCCGGAAATATTGTACTCCCGCACGGCCTATGAAGAACTCTGGCATACCTGGGAAACCCGCGATAAGTTTCGCGTGCTCGGTTGCCGCTCCACCGAACCGCGCGTGATAGTGCATGGCGATACCGCGATCTTCACCCACAGGGTGGAAACCCGCGTGGCCTTCGGGCCGGACGAAACAACCGCCAACGAGCGGGAAACCATCGTCTTCCGCCGCACCAAAAATGGCGACTGGCTGGCAATTCACGAACATCTCTCACCCGCCGAAACCTTAGGAGACCCGACATGACAACTCTCGCTGACACCGAAATCGGCGGCGTGCGCAACGGCCCGCGGCTGGGAATCGAAACCCGCTCGATCGACTACGTCCCCGCCAATGAACGGCACGGCAAAACCATCAACCAGGGGCCGTTCTGGTTCCTCGGCAATTTCCAGTTCTTCACAATCGCCATCGGCTTTATCGGTCCGGGCATGGGGTTGAGTTTTGCGGATACCGCCATCGCCAGCACACTCGGCATTCTGTTCGGCACTTTGTTCATGGCCTTCCACGCGAGCCAAGGGCCTGATCTGGGCCTGCCGCAGATGATCCAGTCGCGCGCCCAATTCGGCTATCGCGGCGTAATCCTGCCGCTGCTCGGCACGCTATTCACTTTTGGCGGCTTCAATGTGGTGGACACGGTTCTAATCAGCCAGGGCCTCAATCATTTGTTCGGCTGGAGTATCGCGGCGGTTTCCATTCTCCTCGGTCTGGTCGCCGCGGTCATCGCGATTTACGGGCATGACTGGCTGCACATCATCTTCCGCATCCTGTTCTGGGTCAGCCTCCCGCTGTACGCGATTTTCACCTTCGCGATTTTCAACGGCACCATCCACCCGCAGCCGCCGGGCAAGATCGCCTTCACCTGGGTTGCCTTCGCGGCACAGTTCGCGGCCTGCGCCAGCTACAACATCACCTACGCGCCGTATGTTTCGGACTACACGCGCTATCTGCCGCGCGGCAAATCCCGCACCGGTCTCGTGCTGAGCGTGTATATCGGCGCGTCGCTCTCGGCGATCTGGCTGCTGATCCTCGGCGCCTGGCTCGCCACGTATTTCGGCGCCTCCGACGGCATGGTGTCAACCAACGGCGCCGGCAATCTGGTATTCCCGCATTTCGGCACGCTGACGGTGCTGGTTTCCGTCGCGGCGCTGACCGCGACGATGGGCCTGAACGCCTATTCCGGCATGTTGACCATCGTCACGGGCATCGACTCAATCGTCAAAATCAACGCCACGAAAACCCTGCGCATCATCGGCATTCTGATCCTGGCGCTAATATGGCTCACCATCTCGCTGTCGCTCACCTCGAACGCCATCAACGCGCTTTATGACTCCCTTTCCATCATGCTTTATCTGCTGGTGCCGTGGACGGCAGTGAACTTGATGGATTATTTCTTCGTGCGTAAGGGCCATTATGCCATCACCGATTTCTTCACGCCAAAAGGCATCTATGGCGCTTGGGGCTGGCACGGTATTGCCGCCTATGTGATCGGCTTCGCCGCCAGCGTGCCGTTCTTCAATTTGTCAGGTGTTTATGAGGGCCCGATTGCAAAAGCCCTCGGCGATGTCGACATCTCCTGGGCGCCGGGGCTGCTGGTTGCCGCGGTCGCTTACTACATTCTGATGCGCAATGTTGATTTGGCAAAAGAGCAACCAGCGATCGAGGCAAGCGACCGCGAGCTCGAAGCAAAACATCTATCTAACTAAGGAATAGCGAAAGCGGCTCGCCCGAGCCGCTTTCGCGCCGAAGTCGGGCGCAGCTTCGCCTAGTCGGAAGCCAGCGGCTGTTCGTGGCGTGGGTATTTACAAGGGCGCCCCCGGCGATGATTCGCATGGTGGAAGGTGGAGAAAGCTCATGGCGAAGTCGCGGGAGGTTGTCGTCGTTGGTGCCGGCATTATCGGGGCTTCGATCGCCTGGCACCTTGCAGCTTCCGGCGCCGTGGTTACCGTGGTGGATGGGGGTGCTACGGGCGGCGGTGCCACGGCGAATTCCTTTGCCTGGATCAATGCAAGCTGGGGCAACCCCGAGCCTTATTTCCGGCTGCGTCAACGTGCGATGGTGGAATGGCGGCGGCTTGAGGCGGCCGTTCCGGCGCTGAACGTGTCCTGGACCGGCGGGTTGTGCTGGGACATGCCGGATGAGCAGCTTGACGCCTTTGTCCGCCAGCACGGCGGCTGGGGTTATGGGGTCCGCGTGGCTGGTCCGGCGGAAATTGCCACCATCGAGCCGAACCTGATGGCGCCACCGGCACGGGCCATTCACGTTGCGGACGAGGCGGCCGTTGAACCCAGAAACGCGGCGATTGCTTTGTTGCGCGATGCCGAACTGCACGGGGCGCGGATCCAACTGGACATGCCGGTGGCCGGACTTGTTGCCCGCGATGGCGCGGTAACGGGCATTCAGACGGGCGATAGGGTGACTTCGGCCGATGAAGTTGTGCTGGCGGCCGGGGCCGGTACGGCTGCCATGCTGGGCACGATAGGCATGAACTTCGCGATGACCAAGCCGCCGGGTCTGCTTGCCCATTCGCGCCCGCATAAGAGGCTGTTGAACGGCATCGTGCTGGCGCCGGGCTTGCACATGCGGCAAACGCGTGCGGGCCGCCTGGTGGCCGGCTCCGATTTCGGTGGCGCGGACGCAGGTGCTGAACCCGAAACCACCGCTGCCGCATTGCTGGCCAAGGCAAGAAGCATGCTGAAAGACGCTGACGCGCTGGAACTGGATTTTTTGACGATCGGTTACCGGCCGACGCCCAAGGGCGGATTTCCTGCAATCGGCCGCGTAAACCATATGCCTGGCCTTTACGTTGCCGTTATGCATTCAGGGGTGACGCTTGCCCCAGCCATCGGGCGATTCGCCGCCGAAGAGATTCTGTCCGGGCAGCGCGACCCGCTTCTTGCGCCATACGGCGTACCAGAGATCCAACGGCAAAATAGAAATATCGTCCATCCTGACAAAACCCCTCCTCCGACGCAAACATAAAAGACGGTCTGGAAAGGTCGTTTAACGGATGTCTGCATTTTCTGTTTGCCCTGTGAAGTCCGGATCGCCTGTCGGAAGTGCGGCGGATAGGCTGCATTGCGCTCATTATGGTCGTTCCGGTTAAATTTGATCCAGCCCGTAGCTGCCGTCCGCGGCATCATATTTTGACGTGAGCGTCAGGCTAACACGCACCTCACGGCTAGCCACACTGGCCATATTCTTTCTCAGTCTTTTTACGCGGGAGAACTATCGTCCGCGACGACCAGGACTTGTCCGCGGCTGAGCAGATAGGGTGCCGGAGGGCCTTCCTCCGGGGCGAAGTTCCGGCCCACGATCTCGGTAGCGTTGAAGGTCCAACCCTGGCGGGCTGGCTTGACCTGACCCACCTTACAAGCGAAAGCGGCGGGGTCTCCCTTGGACTTGAAAGTCAAAGTCTTGCTTGTCTTGACTTTGTATTCGGCCTTGCCACCGAGGTCGATGAAAGTGTCGATCTTGATTGCCTTGAGGTCGATGTTGTCGCTGACGTCTTGGGTCAGCGTCATTTCGATCTCGTCGGCGTAAGCGTAGTCGTAGGCAACATGAACCATGCCAAGGCGCACCTTGCTCTCGTCGAGGCCGACAGGATCAAACCCCTTGTTTAGGGCGATTGCAACATCAGCCGGGTCAAGGCCGCGCCAAGTGACGCTGCTGAAGCTGAAGGTGATCTGACTCCCGCGAGCGAAATTGAGATCGAGCTTAGGCGCGGAGTTGACGCCAATGCAGCGGAGGGCATCCTCTAGAAAGTTGCCAGCTGCCTCGAGGGTCATGCGACTCGATTGAGTGAAGGAAATGTCATTTTGAACGCCGCCGTTGAGCTGGCTCGGTAGGCTGCCGGCAGGCACCGCGGTGGTAAGGCGGCCCCAGGGCTTTAGTTCCTTGTTCTCATATGTGTAAATGAATGGTGGCTCAATCCCAGTCCGCGGGAGCAGAATTGGATTATAGCCAACGCCATTCATCACCTTGACCAATGCATCGTTACGGCAGGGCAAGTTTGGCATCACGGTTCCTCCAGGAAGGTGTAACGGAATTTTGGCGGCAGAGTGCCAGCAAGTTCGCGATATAAAGTAGCAATTTTCGCAATGAGGTTTGCGTCGCTATCCTCATGTGCAGGAGCCAAAAAGACGGCTCTTGCGAGGGCCGAAGCGCGCTCTAGCTCGGCTGCGTTGGCATCGTTGCAGAGATCGAGCAAAACTTTTGCGGCGGAGGAAAGAGTTTCGCCCGGCGTTCCTTTCTCGAGCTCTATCAGCATGCCCATGGCGGTGGCAACAAGGCTTTCGGCCGTGACCGCGGGATGGTCAGGTGTAAGGCCGAGAAGGCGACGCTCGGCCGACTCCATCCGAAGTCCATTGCTGATAGCGACAGTTACGTTGTAAAAATAAGTGAATTCACTGTCACAGCGTTGTCGCATTCGTGCGAGAATTGCGGCTACGCGCTCTCCTGGGGGCGGATGGCTGTCTGGGAATTTGTGTCCCAGCAGGCGCAGGGCCTCAAGGATGCGGGGCAGGAGGCAAGCGCCTGCAAGGACGGTGCGAATTCTGTCGCGGGGCAGCCCATAGCCGTCGAGGGCAGTATCGAAAGCGAATTGGTCTGCCTCGAGTTCCTGGGCATGTGTGCGCTCAGTTGCCTCGATGCTAGTGTGCAAAACTGCGTGACCCATCTCGTGGAGTAGAAGGAAGAGGCGGACGGAATCACCAAGTACAGTGAGCACGGCGGCGCTTGGTTCTGGAATTGCGGGAAGCGCGATCGGGACTCGTTCGCCCCGCCACCTCGGGCCCCAGCTCTGATAGGTAGCATCAAGCGCGGCGTCAACCGCGGCCGGACTAGCGACAGCTGGGATCTTGGTTCGGCCATCGGTGCTGAGATTGACGCCCGAGACGAGAGCACCAAGCACCGCGTCGATGACGTCGAGCATGCCCCCGCTGACCAACACGTAAGCGCTGTCATCGTCAAAACTTGCGCACTCAGCGCGAGGGCGTGGGTCGCCAGGCTCTCCGATCAGGATTGATGGCAAAATGGGGTAGCGTTTGTTGAGCCGCCGGCACACGACCTGGTCAAGGAGGGACAGAGCAGGGGCGGCGCGTTCTGGGCCGGGCCATGGAGGCGCATTTTCTATTTTCCGGTCGAACTCGTATTGGGCTTGGGTTAGGTTCACGGCGCCTTACCTCCTGTGTCCTTTCGCTGAAGGATTTAAGAGCAGATTTCACATAAAGGCCAGCCATGCGAAGCGGGGACACTTTGGACAAACTTTTTGAGCTGTTATCTCCAGGCTCCGTATACCTGCGCGACCTGCGTCAGAACAAAGGCCGACGCAAAGTGGCTCACCGTGTCATGTGGCACCAGACCGAATACTCCTAAGATGGCAGAAATGCGCTTATCCCGGTCGTAGCCGGTCGTGGTAACGTTTCCAGAAAGCGGACCTTTGCGATGGTGCGAGAATGAAGAAATATGCGGCCTCATCTTTGACGTCCCGGAGGGACCCATC
>Ga0209208_10013388_pt1 | contig 10254 bp, 15 predicted proteins | sample S1TSphfallax_3_FD_187694 | JGI IMG/M metagenome (GOLD analysis project Ga0209208, IMG submission 187694) | Host-associated microbial communities from peat moss isolated from Minnesota, USA - S1T2_Fd - Sphagnum fallax MG (SPAdes) (version 2) | ecosystem: Host-associated > Plants > Peat moss >... | reverse complement strand
AATGGATCGAGATTTGAGGGGAACATGTAGCATTTCTGAACCTGTTTCTTCTTTTTCTGTAGTTACACTAATGAATGACAAGTCTGGTAGCAGATGTGAACAGGATCATTGCTGCTGTAAACCAGTCAAGGACTTATGTATCATATTTGAGCTTTTTCCAAAAGAAAGGTTTGCTGCTTGAATTCTGACTATGTCTTCTTTGTGAGCTTGTTTGTTGTTGGTGCTCATGCCTTGTATGTGGAGCTTTTTCTGAAACAAGTTTTTTCTGCATGACTTCTGACCACGTCTTTGTCTGCTTGTTTGTTGTTGTTGATCATGCCCCTCATATGTTGAGCTTTTTCTGAAACAAAGTTTTTCTGCATGAATTTGAACCATGTCATTGTGTTCTTCTTTGTTGTTGATCATACCTCATATGTCATCTTTTTTCGTATATATTGCGATTTTGTCTGATGCTTTTTTGTGTCCAATTGCAACACAGTTTATTGGGCTTCTTTGAATTGGTTTAACTGATGCTGCATTCTGTTGTGTAATTTGTTAGGATTGTCAAGTGGCAGGAGAATTTCAATACATGTCCTTCATTTGGATTGCAACCTTCCCTGAGGTTTTGGCAGGGTTTTGTTTATTTAAAGGTGATGGCCATTGGAAGCAAAACATTATTGTTTGTCATCTTTTGTTCGGGTTTGATGATGTTAACAAAGTCACCAAGCTTCCTTTCACTTGAGAAAGGAAGGTTGATGAAACTTTTTCTTTCCTAGTCACAATAGGTGTGACTGCTGCATTGATCGGGAGGCCAGTACCAATAGTGGCCGCAGGAGTAGTGTGTCAACCTGAAGAAGAAGGTCCTTGTCTTGATGGCAACAAAGGAGAACCATAGGTCATACAAGCAGACATTCTCCTTCAGCTGTGTGCAGTAATAGTATCAGCTCTGGCATCAATTGCATTAAGACCCATTCTAGCAATGTCTATGAATTGTGCACAAGATTTATTGATCAGGAAAGAGTTTGGTTGGGTTTTTTGTAGCCTCAATTGCAGACATCTATCATAGTAGACCCAAAGAAAATTTGGAGGGCATGTTATATCCATGAATATCCCTCCTGGTAAAGAGGCGCGATCTTGCGCCTACTCATCAAGCATGAAGAAGACAACTTCAATAGCTTCGTCACCCAAAATTCAACAACCATGCAAGAGTGAACAACTTCCCATCAAGATCATTTGTAATTTGCTAATGGGTAGGGCATCTTTGAAAATCATTTGTAGAAGGAATGGCACTACATCCAAGGAAATCAAAATCAAGGTAATAAGGCACCCGTAAGAAAATCAAGAGCATCAATGTCATGCCTCCATGTATCTGAGATCAGGATTACTTAAAGCACTGCCTGGATTTTTCCTTTGTATTTTCAGCTCCCTTACCTGCCTGAAGAAACTTGTTTTCAGCAAGCGATTTTACGTAATAGCCAAGTCCATAGTATTTTCAAAACTGCACTTTCAGAGGTTAATGTATTCATCTGGGAAAGAACATGTGTCCATTCTTCAAAATGAGCTTCCCTCCATTACCATGAGCTCTTCCAAAATAGACTCTTTGAATAGGGATATCACAAAAATTGTTCCTACCAAGTTTAATCACGAAAGAATTGGTCATGAACCAAATGCAAATGAGGAAATAAAATTTCAAAGAGTTGACATGAGAACCAAAAAAGAAATATTTGAATAAAAATGTGTTTGAAACATTTGTATATTATATCTTCAGCTTATAGCTATGTAATTTTCACATTCAAATGAAAATGGGAGTGTCAAATCTTTCAGCACCTTTTTCCTTTTAAATTGGTTTCAAAATGTAAATATAATAGAGTTTTTCATTTACAAAATCTTACAAGGTTTAAGATTGACATATTTGTTTTTATTTCATTATAACCACATCATGTGTTTAGTTTTTCCTAATTTTTTTCTTCAATGTGGATTTATTTTCAAAAGTACCAGGTAATTGATATGATAATAGGAAATAGAATGAAGCCCATTTGAATTTTTTAAAATCTAGTTTCTAAAATAGGAGCTACTACCTTGCCTACAACTCATGTTTGGCACTAAAATTAATTCCTAAGAGGGCCAACTTGAAAAAAAAATTGAAAAAATACTAAGAACAGTTTGCCGAAATTTTAGAGAATTAAACCCAGTTCAAAACACAAGATAAACTTTGAAACTTACTGGTGGATTTAATATACGTCGAAAATATTGTTGAATTTCTGAAATATTCAAATTGAGGCTATTGGACCTTTTTTTTTCTCCAAAAAATAAATTATTTTGACAAGATTTGTTAACATGAGTGGTAAGTACAGTAATCATGTCAAAAGTAGATATTTATTGGAGGAGGAGATTTTATGTTTTATTATTGAGATTTAATTGAATGAATTCATATAATCATTTATATTGATCAATAATTGCCATAGATCAATAGATCTACGGCATAATGAATGAATCTCAATTGTATGAATGTCTTTCAATTTATTCAACTCTCAATCATTAAAACATCCAACATAGGGGTCAAGTCATTTCCAATTGGAGCTTGTGATTCAATGTTTTTTTTTTTCCAAGGGTTATAATTTTTCCTTTGAAATCTTTTTAATCTAAGTCCATATGTGAGAGTTATGAGCTTGCAAAGTAATAGGCCTCATAATTTGGCAATTTTGAACCTTAAACTTAAAACCCTGGTTCTATTTGTGGTAATCTGAAACCCTAATTCTGAACACCATAATTTGAAACCAGAAACTTGAAAACCCTGATCTGAAATTTCTGTTTTCCAAAAACCCTAATTTGAAATCAAAATTCTGAAATCCTAATTTTGGCTATTTTAATTCTGAAATGTTAATTCTGGAAACCCCAATTTGAAACCAGATGTCTGGAACCCTAATTTCAAACCAGAATTTTGAAATTTGAAAACCTAATTTCAGAACCCTAATTGGTATTCATAAATAATGAATATAACCTTAAACCCTAGATCCTAATTTTAAAATAAGAAATGAAAAACATAATAAGAACTTGCATGTATATTGTTATGTGCTCTCATCATATCAAGATCAACTTCAAGGGCCAACTCACATCATCCAATATGATGCATGATGAACATATATTTGCCCATATAGCCAAAGATCACCCACCAAGTATTCAAAGTACTCATCTATGTGCATAAAATATTGTCACCAATGTTTGTGGATGTCTGATGTGAATGTCCAATTTCCACAAGATAGTGACATCATCATAAGACCCTATGAACCCCAGGTTCAAATATATGAACAACCCTTGGTGGTCTAGGACCATCTTGTTGTTCAAACAATAAATTTTCTACTACCCATTAAACCAACTCTGATGGGCCAAATTGTTCCAAGGCCTATGGATTTTGATGAATGTACCATTAATAAATCCAATACAACCTTGGAATTGTGTGAGTTGTGTACCCAAGACTTGTTGCTCCTCAATAGTAAGTCATTAGATCTCATCAACAATGGTGAAATTGATACAAGATGCAATAAACATCCCATCATCATTTATTGCACTCATGCTCCAATTCCACGTGAATGCATCATACTTTGTGATCTTGTCATGCTTCATAGAAAAGATGAAGTTCAACAAACATTGTTCCAAGGCCAAATTAAATGGCTAGTAAGAAGTGCAATGTGCCTCCCCAATGGACCTCACATGACCAATGATGGTTAGGACAACTACTTTTGCCAACTCCTCAAATTCACTCAAAGTGAAATTGGTGAAAGCCTTAAACAAACCCCCCATAGCCTTCATGGTTGCCAAAACATCTCACACCCCTACATTGGGATCAACCGATTGCCAATTGTCCTCCAATTTTGCTGATGTGAAAAAATCCCCAAGTGTTGACGCAAGCAACAACAACTTTAAACCGCAATTTGGCCTTCCTCCTAAATCTCATTAAGCAACTTTTCATGGTTACTTGAGGAACTCAAGTGAAGACTTGGGAACCTGATCTCCATATGTCACAAATGGAACAAGACATCCCCTATTAAAAAATCCATTAAAAAAAACCAAGTAGAATAGCCAAAAAAATCTAATGGAAAAAAAAAATTAAAAAACAAAAAAAAATGGTGGAATGAAGGTCACAAATCACAAATAAAATGAACTAGGTTGACAAAAGCATATGTGTCAAAACAAATGTCATGGTTTGGCATTTGAAAAAAAACAAAAAATGAAACCCAAATGTCTTTTATATTCCAATTCCAAAACCCTAGCACCCATAAATGATCAATGAAAACCTCTCCCCTCCATCCCAAAATCTAGCTCAAGGTTCTATTCTTTTGGAAGAAGTGGGGAAAAAAAAATTTAAACCTACCCCCATCCACACCCAAGCACCCACCAGCTTGAAAAAAATATCTAAAATTGCTCTCCCCGTCCCCCCCTTCCCCCCCCCCTCCCCAATCCATGCCCAAAAGCCCACCATGTTGGAAAATAAATTCAAGCACCCCCCTCCCCATTTTAAAGAGCCCACCATGGAATAATGATTTTTTTTGTGATTCTGGATGTTATTGAGTTGGGGACCAATGGTCTAAAGAAGGTGATTTTATGTTGTAGTTTTCAAAAATCATGTCTTGCTCACATGGTTATAAGTCATTTTGGGTTCTAATAATATGGCAATTATTTAAACAGAAATTTCATTGGACATGGCAATGTTCATTTGGTATGGATAGAAACAAATGTGAACATAATTTTGAATTAGGATTTAGGACTTATGCTGCTATTGCTTAGGGTTAAGGTTTCATGTTGTTGTTGTTTAGTTTCATGTGTTGCCATTGCTACAAAACCCCACCACCCTCTTTGCCTTCCAAGGGAATCAAACCCTAATCCATAGATGGATTTTGCCTATCAATGGAAGGTGAACCTACAAAAATAAACACATAAGTATCAAAATCCTTATCTACAAACAAAATTGACAAACCAAAGAGTCTCATATCACATACATAACTTATAGCTCCAAACCATAACAGATTTCTCTTCATTCCATTCAATAATAACCATGTAGGATGGGAAACTTTGGAATGTAAAGAAATCTTGTGTGTACATTCTCACAACAAAATCAACATGGGTGGTTAATCGATTTCTCAACTTTGATTTTATGAAAATGAGAGTAGATAATGTTCTTTCATCCTCAACACTCTCCAAAACCATAACAATAGCAAGTTCAATGAGTCTAAAAGATTCATACATCTTAAGCTTCAAAATCTAGCTATTGGGCCATCCACCTCCACATGTGAGTGGTAGGGTCAATCACACATGGGTAGCATGGCAAAGCTATAATTCAATTGCATAGTGGTAACAAAAATGAAGATTGATGCTTGAATAAAGTAACATTTACCAAGCACCATTTGGCAAACACCATTTGGTTGCATCATCTTGGCATGGCTGTAGTGTGCTTTCAAGATTTGCAAATGACCAAAGAACATTGAAGCAACTTCTAGTTGTAAGTAGTATTGAGGGTAGATGATGCCCGTGGCATTCATCAAATCTTGAATTGAAAACCATTTGTCCAGTTTTGCAATCAAACCTTTGGCAATAGAAGTGCATTGATCTTTAACATTTTGGCAAATATGTATTTAATCATCCCTAGTTACCATCAACAACTCCTTGGTTGTCTTGTCAATTTTCCGTAACATGTACATGCGTTGGATGAAAAAAAATCAGCAAATTCAACATGTGATTCTATATTAGTCCATTATTCAATGCATAGGGCATCACTCTTCAATGTCACCAAATCCACAAATGCCTAAAACTAATATCATGAATATTGTTCATCAAGATCCACATACATGGTGTACATTTTTAAGTCACAAAACTTCATAGCTAAAACAAAATCACATATGAAAGTGTTCTTGTTTTTAGCAAGCTTGCTCAATCTTTGCACTGGTTTCCAACACAAGCAACACACACCTTAGTCCCATAACTATTTTTCCACAACACAGAAAAGTTCATAGGTAATATTAATTGCTGCATAACTAACAACATCATTGGTCATCTTGACCACCAATGTTTTATACTCTCCAAGCATTTGTTTAGAAGAGGCCAACATGGAAATCCACCTCGTTTTTTATATTCTTCAAAAAAATTAGACCTTTATAATCAATCACTTCAGCCAACTCAATGTGCTCAAGGTGCCTTTTAGAGGATTGACTATAATAAATATACATAGAAAAAAACAAAGCTTCAATCTTTGCAACTAGAAACAAGGATGAGAAAGTTTGCACCGCCAAGTTGTAGTGATGTGTCATACAATGAATGCCAACAATGAAATGGTTGTGCTTGTTCATGAACTAGACAATAACACTTGTTTTCAAGCCTTGAAAAATTGTTACACCATCAACCCCAAAACATACAACCTTGTTAGCAATGTCAACATTAATACAACCCAAATTAGTAAAAGAACAAACAATAGCAACAATAAGATTATTAAATGTGCCTTCTTCCATAACTATTTCAAGATTCAAAAGTACTAGCTACCTTCTCCAATCCTCAACAACATAGGCATGCACAAAAATATTGGATTGATTATCCATAGGGTGAAAGCACATTATAGTGACCCTTTTGGGGCACTTTTGGGTCTAATATTGTAGTACATATAATATAATTGTTCCAAAAGCATGGTACACTTCATTTTGGGTATCAATTTTGGTTTTTGGGTCCTAAAATAAATTTTCTTACAAAATTAATGTTATGTAGTATTTTTTTTTTAAATAAAATAAATTTCATCATTTATATTGAAAGATCCATGAGTATATTTGTAGTATACATTGGTATAACATGGCCATAATCTCATTTTGATTGCATTAACTTTAAGGCTTCATTAGTCATTAAAATAATCAATTTTAATGAAATTAAAAAAATGGCCCATGTAGCTATGTTTTTCATTTTCTATGTGAATGTGATTACTTGTCAAAATTTCAATTTACCGCACATTTATTACATCTTTGTTGAAAAAACTCATTTTTTGAAATGAAAATTTTCAAATTAATCATATGGTATCCAAACATGGTTCATATTATGTGAAATGCTATGGGTCAATATACTTTCAACTTTCATAAAAACTAAAAATCATTTCAATTATTTTTGGAGTATATTTGTGTTTTTGAGTACATAGGTACATTAAATTCATTTTCACAAATATATTCCAATATCCCACTTTATAAAATGAAATGAAATATTTTTTTATAATCTCTTGCCTAGGTTATATTCTAACATTATATGCAAAAATAATGTGAAAATTTCTGGAAGGTTTGAAGTGGGATACATTCAAATGTGCACATCCCTAGAAAATAATACAATGTGACACCCCAAAAGGGGTCACCATAGTGTGCTTTCACCCCATAGTGGTTACTTCATCACAATTGATGAAGATAAATTTGTTTTGCTACAAAACCAGTTTGATTTGTTTTTAAATAACGTTGTGCATGGCTCTTGCCATACCCCACTCACTTGAATTTATCAAATTTTTTTAGGGCATTAAAGAAAATTTCAAATTTTCAAATGACTATTTTAGACTTTCAAAATCTATGAAGGGCCTCCCATTTTTCAAAGGTGGAAAATTGCCACAAATTGAATATATTCCCTTTTTTTTCAACCCTTCCTCCATTCAACAGTAATTGAATAATTGACGATGGACCTTAAATAACATGGATCCTTTCATTTTTCTAATGTTAGCTTTTTAAACTTTGGTAATACTTGCCCACTACAACCCCCAGATGAACAACTAAAGATTTCCTCTTACCCGAATGCTTTTAAAGACCATCAAATTTAAGGTTTATAAGCTTTTCCTTACCCTCCACAACTAAATAAATCCTACAATGCACTTGTTACACCTTACCATCAAGATTGACCATAGGTTCAACCCATGGGAACTTGGTTGCCTAGTTGTCTTTGAAAACTCATTAAATGTCACATTCGGGTTCTTTCTTTTCATTTAGTGCTTCTAAAGAAGTTGCAATGACATGCACATTAGGAACCTCAACACCAATTAATGTTGAACTAGAATTATCAAACATACCAAAAGTGGATGCATTAAATGTGGTGTTAATTGACTTGCCCAATGAAGTATAAGTAGTAATTGGCTGATCACAATTGCTAGCAATATCCACCCTTATAACATGATCAACCGCAAGAGGCACAAAACCAGAAACAAACACAAATCCAAATAAATAAATAAATTGTATTTGAAATTTGCATGAGGTTTAAGAGGAAACATGGTGTTGTGGCAAAACAACAATTAGAAAATTATGGAAAACCCCCAAAACTCTCAACACCTCAATTCAAAAACATGTTGCTCAAGTCACATTGAAAAAAATCAAATGAGTTGGAATGCACTTCAAAACCTTGAAGAGCTTCACTCAAAAGCACGTTATTCAAATCACATTGAAAATCTTACATTATGTTTGACAAATACATTATTTTAAAGCCTTCTATTAAATGGGGTTTGAAACTCACAAATGTTCGATGGAGTTTGAGGTCTCAAAAAATCAATAGTGAGCACAAATTATTGCAACAATGAGCTATTCAAACAATATTTGAAACCTTGACCTAATCATTCACAAGTTTTAGTTTGTTCACACAATCAAAGCTCCTCACAACTTACTACTACATTACTAGAGTTCGGAACCCACCCAAAACGTAATGCAAATAGTCATTGAACAATAATGCAGAGAGTTTTTCAACAATGATAATGCCCTACTTTAATAATCACAATTGCATTATAACAATGCTTAGAAAATTAAAATTCAAAAACACTTACATGTACCTCATGCTCCACTGTCACTTCTAAGGGTGTTGAAACCTTAGGTTGTTGCAAAAAAAGTGGCAAAGGACACTCAAGAGCTTGAGTAAGATGGAGACAAGTTTTGTGTTTAACAAACAAAGTGGCAACCAAATAATCATGGCCATTGCTTTTGGGCAACAAAGGATCCAAACCATCCATCATTAGAGTGGCCTCCTAGTCCGAATGATGGTTGAAATCTGGCCAAAATTTATATATAGCAACCCTAAAATTACAAAGGCCTTTCAATGGCCCCTTTTTTTTTGCAATTTAGTGAAATTTCACCACAAAAAAAAACATCACCATGGAGACAAGAAAGGAAAAACAATCACTCACAATCCCACCCCACCTAAACCTCAAACTATTACATAGTGGACATGTTTCATCCTTTCACCATAGATTTTTTTGGTGTCTTCTCCAACAATTCGACAACTTTCTTCATAAATGTGCTTACGTGGCATGGACAACAAAATGCACCAAAAGCCCTCCATCAATGTTGTGTTCCTTTTATAGATAGAGAATGTCAATGGCTTTACGGAGAGTGTAGGACACCTCCATCTCAAGGTGGGTTGTTAACAAAAGGGAAGGTTCTTCCAGGCTCTAAGTTTTATCAGGTTTACCTCCGCTTTCTTTCTTTAGTTGATATGCTTCATGTGACTGATGAAGGTTTCAGTACTTAGTGGTTCCCTTACCTCAGTGCGGCCCACCTCTTTTGGGTTGGTGCTTGCATGGACTTTGGTCCTGTCCCTGTTGTTCAGTGCCTTCTTATGAAGTTTGGCAAGGTTTCATCATCAGACCCTTCCCAAAGGAAAAAAACTGTTTTGGATCAGTTTGAAACACCATGTCAAACTGAGTATGATTTATGGATCTCTCTGCTATTTTAAAAACATCTTACTCTTTATATATCCAAATTAAAGCAACCTCCAATGTAGAAGCTCTTCCCCGCAAGTACAAGCATCAAATGCATGTGAAATCAAAATAAAGCATGTAAACATATGTGGAACATGCACAATAATTCCACATGCACTAGAACTTGCACCTTGCACATGTTGTTACATCAACAAATTAGAACATTGATAAAATTAAATGTTGTTACATGAGTACACTGCACCACTGCCATGATACATTAGTAGATAACAACTTGCATGCACTGAATATATTGCAACAACTCATACACTAAGAACACAATATTGCTTACATGTTTTGCTGGAACAACAAACGAAGTAATCTTATAATCATCCATATTTGTCATTTCTAAACAATCAAGACATTACAAGAGCACATCATTTTTTTAGCAAAAGAGTGCATTTGGTTTCACCCCTCTTTGATCACTTCAAAGAAAAGAAATTTTCATATGGTGCTCAACCTTCTTCTGTCTTTCCAAGGTCAAAAGCAACCCAACTACATAGTGATAGGGTTTGACCTTAGAAAGGGAATAATCC
>Ga0209208_10013387_pt1 | contig 10254 bp, 6 predicted proteins | sample S1TSphfallax_3_FD_187694 | JGI IMG/M metagenome (GOLD analysis project Ga0209208, IMG submission 187694) | Host-associated microbial communities from peat moss isolated from Minnesota, USA - S1T2_Fd - Sphagnum fallax MG (SPAdes) (version 2) | ecosystem: Host-associated > Plants > Peat moss >... | reverse complement strand
TGTAGCGCACTTCCCATCCCAACACATTCTTCTCTCCTGCACAAGAATGGGAAGAACAGAATCATGTGTCAGAAGCTATCCACATATCATTTGTCTGGTAAAAGCATACACTTAAACCATCATAACAACTAGATTAGCTCTTTGAAGATTCTTCAACAAGAGAAGGATTTCTGTGTCTGGTTCTTGTACCATGAAGGTGATGCTGCAATGTTCCCTGATGTAAGAAATCATAGACAAGGAACAATAGTGTATTTTCAACACAGTAGCCAATAAGTGAAACAATATTGGCATGTGACAGACAACTGGTAATCTCCAAAACCCGAAGATTTTCCTGACTTTCTGAGTTGCTTTGACGCTTAATGGCCACGAGTCTTCCATCTTCTAGCTTACCCCTGTACACTTCACAGAAACCTCCCATCCCCACCATATTGCCTGCATTCCCAACAAAAAAAATGTTTGAATGCTACACTCCTTAGTAGTCTGCCTTGAATGCAAAGCAGAGACTACATTGCCCTTGTCAAACCACTGTGCTGTTTGAAACAAGGGCTACCCAATAAGAATTCAACAATTTAACAAGGAACCCATAGTATTCTCCCTGATGGTTATGGAACGTACTAGGAGAAAAACTGCCAGTGGCGGTGTCAAGCTCCTTGAAAGAGAATCTTCTGGGAGAGGGTTCATAAACAAAAATGCTTTGCACTTTCTGCAGGACTGCCAGATTTCTAGATGTCAAACCTTCTGTTCATGCATGTAAGACCAACCCAAGTTCATAATGCTTTTGCTCATTTTTCTAATTAGTTGCAACCAAAGCCTGATCTTGTGGAGTTTATTTCATTCATACATGAAGTTGCTGAATTACGAGCACGGTGCTTGACGTATGTAGGATCAGCTATATACACAGGCCTGGAGCTCCCTCCTATACTTAAACCCTCCTCCCCATTGCTGTCTTTGCATAGCATCTTCAACACCTGCATGTTTTCCACACAGTGCACACACATGCATCAGAAACACATGCAATAACAGTGCAAGAGGGGTTGAGCAAAATTGTCATCATTCAGAGATGAGAGTAGATACAAATGGTGCAGATTCTCTTGGACAAAAGATCTCTTGAATCAGGTTTTTGCAACTACTGCTTTTGGATATGCAAGGGGAAGGGGTTACAAGGATTTCAATGCATCAGATCTAGATTTTCCCACTAGAGATAAGCTTTTTTTGGGGAAAAACTAACCTCACTAATTTTAGGTCGTTGCTGTGAAGACCCCTGCACACACAAGGCAGCAGCTGAGATCATTGCTTGCATTTGAGAAACATTGTATGTGCTGCCCAACCGTGGATCCACCAGCTCAATCAGGTTCCTCTCATCCAACAATGGCCTGGCCTGTTGAAGAGTTGAGAAAGTGATGTTAACACTTTGACAAAAGAACATGCTAATCAATAAAAGTATTCACTTCATCAAGTACTATTGTAACTGTGGCCCAACCTGTCAAAGAGACAAGATGAGAGATTAATACTTGACAAAGAAACATGCTAATGGATAACAATCTTCACTTGATCAAGTGCTGTTGCAACTGTGTTTTCAGTAAACTAGACGTACTAAGTTAAAAATCAACTGCACCCAAATCAATTTGCTCCATATCAAGAAATCAAGGATATAAAACTAACTCATAAATGAAAGAATGAAAAAATCATCTTTGGCATATATATAATACTTGATATGTTCACATTATGAAACAGCAGAACATACCCAAGTGACTAGCAGTATTTCATCAGGGGACCTTGTTCTATCTATCGCTTTACGGCCAGTAATCAGCTCAAGCAGAACCACTCCAAATGAATAGACATCTGTCTTGTCATTCACCCTTTCCCACAGGACGTACTGTGGATCTAAATACCTTTGAACATACAAAGCAAGAAGATGAATTCAGTAATCTGACAAACTTTCTTCATTTTCTGTAAAGACATGGACAACCACATGACTTTATTGAAAACTAGTTTATAGCTTTTTATACTTTGGCTAACTTGGGCAGTAGACAAATTTCCTATGTTACGAATGGGGGCAAGAGAATTATTACCCAAGTGTGCCAACCACATCATTGCAGGGTATGTACATTGGCCTTTTGGGAGCCCATTTAGCAATCCCAAAACTTGACACCTGGAATCCACAGCAAAAAAACTCTCACTGCTCCTTTAATCATAACAGTGTAACAATCTGAAACTAGTGTCAACAGACCTTAAAAGCCATGACTCAGAAGAGCATTCATTGTTGCCAGCATCTTTAGACTCCTGATGATGAGCAATTCTTGAGTAAGATCACAAACAGCTCATGAAAATTCAGCTCCATTCTTAGTTTTGGCTATCAAATGTAGGAAGAACCTGAGGGTGGAGGTCATGGGATAGAAGGATGTTGGAGGGCTTGACATTCATATGAATTACAGGCCGAGGAGTTCCATCATGAAGATACACCAATGCTTTACATATGCCTACTGCTATCTTGTATCGATATTCCCATTCCAACACCTCTCCTGCACATGAGTGGAAAGAAAAAAACCATCTGTCAAAAGGTACGGATATCAATTGTGGGGTTGTAGCATACACTTAACGACTAGCTTTAAGCTGTTTGAAAATTGTTCCAGGAGATGGGAAGAGTATTTGCATCAGGTTCTTGTACCATGAAGGTGATCATCCAAAGTTCCTTCAAGCAAGAAATTGTAGACAAGTATGAGATGTGCTTTTCCAACACAATAGCCAATAAGTGACACAATATTGGCATGTGATAGGCAAGTGTTGATCTCAATTTCAGTTAAAAAACGCTTCTCTTGGGTTGGCTCCTCTTGATTCAGGCACATAATAGCCACAGGTCTTCCATCTTGCAGCTCACCCCGATAGAGTTCACCCCAATCTTTTCTCCTTGCCCAATTTCCTTTATTCCCAACAAAAGATGCCACACAATGTTACACTCCTGACCAGTCTGCCTTCTGTGCAAAGCAGGGACAAGGTCACCCGAGTCAAACTGGCAGTCAAAATATGTGGAGGGTGTTGGACAGGGGTTTATCCAACAAGAATTCAACAATTCAACAATTCAACAAGGAACTCATATGATTTTGCTGAATGGCTCTTGAACTTACTAGGAGAAAAACCGGTGGTGGCGGCCTTCAGCTCCTCAAAAGAGAATTTGGAATATGGTCGATCAACAGAAAGGCTTTGCACTTGCTGCAGCACTGACAGATTTCTAGATGTCAAACCTTCTGTGGATGCGTCTAAAACCCTAGCCTTGTAATCCACCAACAGTTGGCAGATTATAGGAAACTGGGGACGCTCTACAGCATTTGTAGCCCAACATTTCTCAATGAGTGCACAAAGGTAATCAGGACAATAGTCCGCATCTGGTAACTGAGGCCTCACTCCGTCATGAATGCTCTGAAGAAGAGTTCCGAGTGGTTTGTCTTTGAATGGGACATCCCCAGTGAGGACCTCGAAGCAAAGCATTGAGAAACTGTACACATCCGCAGATTTTGTGTACTTCTCTCTGTTTTCCTCCACTTCAAACACCTCCGGTGCCCTCCACCGGGTTGCACCCACCATCGGTGTGGTGTACCCAGAGTCGTGCAGCTTCAGTTTTGACTCGCCAAAGTCCGTGAGTTTAACTTGCACAGATGACGAGGAAAGTTCTCCATCTGGACCCTCCACAACGTTTATAAGAACATTGTTCGCCTTCAGATCCCGGTGCATCACCGCATTCTCATGCAGGTATTTCATTGCCTCTGCAATCTGTAGCAATATGTTCATAGCTACCAGCAGTGGAAGTGGAGGTCCTTCACCAGCATTCTCCTTCTTTTCATCTAAGTATCTCCGTAGGTCCGTGCTCATGAGCTCCGAAATAATGACGGGCTGATTTTCCTTGACTCCATAGCCTATGAATTGAACCACATTTGGGTGTCGCAACTTGGAAGACAGAGGTGCTTCTTTCTCAGCTGCCTCCTTGTTCATGCAGTTCGTTTTCCAAACCTTAGCAGCTGCCATCACTCCAAGGAACGTACACTTGTACACGGTTCCAAATGACCCATCTCCAAGACAATGCTTGTAAGAAATTTCAACATCAAGTGGAAAATCTATGGTGTATGGATGTTCATGATTGGAAATCTCTGCCTCCAGTTTTTCTGAAAGGTGTTTTGCAAGCTTTGCGAATTTTGAGGTAAATATTTTACCTCTTCCGTACTGTTTCGTGCTAAGTATCAAGTCTTGAATGTCTCTTCGACAGGCTTGTTGGACGCTTGAATCGAGAGAATCCAAGGCGGGACCATATGTCATGTTTGTCTTCATCTGCACCAACACGTTGACACATGCAAGAAACTCTCTTAGGTGTAGAATGACCGTTTTGTCGAGCGATGCAGAATCGGAGGACTTGATCACTGACATCCACCAATCCTTCTGGGTCCATTGTGTCACCAACAGTTGGCCACACGACATGATGGGCCTCAATTCCACAAGTGCATTTTTGCAAGGAAGATCTATTGAACCATCCTCCCTGAATATATGGTTGTCAAGGTACGTGAGGGAGGCCACGTATTTATTTGTAAGGAGATTGCACAAGGATTTGTTAAACTTGACCTTTCCTAATTGCAAACTTAAAGTCCTCACCACAGCTTGACATTCCTTGTACAGATCCGTCAGGGACGCCATAGTGAAACAGACCGTGAAAATGAACCGTGGCAAAAGAACGAAGACGTGAACTGGATCAAGAAATCAACAGCTCGAGCACAACAGCTCGAGGACAACAGTTCGAGGACAAACGATCTATGTGTGTTGACCCCGTCCCAGCCGAAACTCGGGACCCTCGGGCTTATCTGTGGACTGTCAACAGAGAAACCTGTGACCCAAACTGTTTGCCAAACCCTATCAAACATCCCCAAACACGATTCCACTGTCGGATGTTCATGATGTGGGAGATCTCTTTATTTCAATCCCTGCTATTATTAGTGTACAAGGTACACGATCCCCAAGCGAAGACGAACGGATCTCTCTTCTACACAAAACCATCATGAGCTGGATCAAATCGAAACTTGCTAACTACTGACTGCTGTTGTGAAACTTCCAACCTAATTTTTTTCCTTAAGTCCCTCTTCTCCAGCGCATATACACATCCGGATCACACACACATCAACTGTGGATTTCAAGCATTCGGAGCTTGGATCTCTTGTAAATAAATGGACTCGAATCTGAACGCTCCGACAACATTTCCGACATGCCCTTCAGGTGTGTAACGAAGCTGCTGAGAACGAACGTATCCGCGTCAGTCGCGTGGGCGAACATAGTTGCAAGCCGCTCTTCGTTTACCAATTGTTGCTAGAGGCAGCCACCCAGTGTTTTAGGTTTTCTGCAATTTCTGTTATTTTTCCTTAAAAAAGTAGCTCAAGTGGCGATCGTCGGTAACAAGACTGAGCCGAAAATGACTATCAACAGTGACAAGACGGAGAAAAACATTATCCATAACAATTTATTAAGAAGTTTTTTATAAAAAAAACCTGCCAAACATTAATAAACCAAAACACCCAAAACAAGGGAGAGAAAAGGATACAAGATGGAAGGTCCCAAGTCCTAGCAAATGGAAAATCTCCCAAATAGCATTTCTCAAATGGTACGGAAAATCTCCTAAGTAGCATTTTGCAAAATGTCAAGAGATTTCACAAAAGGACATGGAATGTTGTTATACAGTTCTGAAAGTTGTTGTGTGTGAAGTCTGATCAATTAATTGCACCACCCAAGCTTATTAAATTAATTGCACCGTCCCTACCAAATTAACAACCAACCACCATTGTCTAAGTTTAGTGGTAGTTGGTGAACTTGGTAGGTGGGAGTTGGTGGCAATTGGTTGGTGAACTTGAAACTATAAATACTCTTATAGTTTTCATTGTAAGATAAACAAGTGGTGTGGAGTGCCAAGTAGAGAAGTGAGAAAATTGTGAGAGTTGAGAGAGATAGTTCTTCACTATTGTAATTATCAATTTCATAGTGTGAGTTGAGTGCAGGTGCGATCCGTGGATGTAGGCTTTTGTTGAACCACGTAAAATCTCGTGTCCTTTATTTTTCTTTTGCTTGTGTGCATATCCCCTAAGCTGGATTTATTCCTAACAAAAGTAAGGTTTCAACTGATCAAATCCCAATACGCAGAGGGATAGGGAGGTGATTGTAGATGTTTTGATGCCTTGTGTGATGTTCCATAACATGATCATTGAGAACAAAGAGGTTAAAATCTAGAACTACCTTGACAAGATCAAAATCTTATGTAGTTTAAAAGAGGTCTCAAATTCTATGCATTCTTGAATGGCACAAATGCAATAAAAGATGTAAAAAAAAAACAAATTCAGAAATGACCTCACTGGACATTTATGAGTGACAAAAAATAACAACTCATCTTGAAATAAAATTTTGTTTTTTTTTAAGTTCAAAAGTTTCATTGCATGCCTCATTTTACATTCCAATGTCTATCATTTAAACTCCAAATGTATTGTCTGTAATGTAATTTTTTCTATTTTTGTGACCTCTACAGCTTTAGGAAAGGTGGTTGTGTTATGTTGTAGTTTTGTAGACTTGTTCAAAGTTCTTACAGCTCCTTACATCTTTGCAACTTGAAATATTCACATGCCTCCTTTGATAGAAGTTAGTTGTTAAGCATGGTGAACAATGCCATGGTTGACTCCTATTCAAGAATGATAATTTTTCTCAAAATTGTTGTTTCCATGTCTATGGTCATGCACACTTAAGCTCTCATGGCACAAATCTTTTAACTTTGTTAGCTTCTCAGGTTCTTTCAATCCCTGTGGCTTTTTTGATGTGTGAGTGACTTAGAATTCATATTTTCCCAGTCAAGAGTTTTGACGTCATTTGTGCTTGCTTGCTCAATGCTTTTTCACTTCATGAGAGATGTCTTGAGCATGTGTTGTTGCATGTCCGGACATTGTCTTGCATCTTTCAAAAATAGCCAATAGTGTATGAAGGCGAATGATTATGGCTTTGGGTGTTTGGTTTTGTAAAGTTCCAATGCTTTGTGCAATGTATCTGCAATAGATGTGCTAGGTTTGTTGAAGGCAATAACAATCCCATGGCAATGGACAAACTTGATTTAATTACCCTCCATTTTGTTTCCATGCTTTTTGTAGGTTTGTTTACACATGTTGGAGGTCCATTTTTATTTTAGTGTTGTTACACCTTATTCTAAATTCTTGTCAATTTTTGTCCACTACCAATTATAGAGTCTTGTGAAACATGGAGATAAAACTTGCAAACCTAGCAATCTTTTTTAGCAACCAAGTTCTTCCCTTTTTTGACTTAGTTGTATTTGTTGTTCCAAAAACTAGAATGCTTTGTTGTAGGCAACACGCCAAGTTGGAAACCTTCCACAGATGCTTCAACAAAGTTTGATGACACCATCTCTTCTTCCTCTTGATATCAAAAATGGTCAAGTACATACTGGGCTTGATGACCTCTAATATGCTGCATGAAAGTGATGGTGAAAACATAGGCTTCTTTTCAGGCCAGGTCACTTTATTTCGGGTAGAAACATGGTGAAGTTCAAGTTTTTTGGTTTTTTCTTCTCACCCGTTAGTTTATCATTAGAGAGCCATTTGTGGTCCTATCCTGGAGATGCTCTAAGATCCTGCTTTTTTCCTGGATGTAAGGTGCCCTCCAAATACGCTAGGAAATTCCTATGTTGGTGGAATATATATTTTCATGTTGGTTGAAAATTTCGTCGCTTCAGACCCCATCAAGAGAATTGAAAGAGAGCTGTAGAGGACTGTTCAGAAAGATTACCATTGCAAATTATGTCACAGAAGCATTAAAACTTATAACATGAACTTTGATTGTTGCAAAAACTGTACAAGAGGGGGAGAAGGATATGAGGAAAAAGGAGCCATAGTGATGATGATGCAGAATGGCAACATTGAAGCAAAATCAGCTGCAGTACCAGAAGTATTGAAGCTGCTGCCATTACCTGCATCACTTTTTTCTATAACAACCAGTACATCCCTCTGCTCAAGGTACTGCTATTACCAGTCACTTACCCCTATTGCAACCATTCCACCTGACTCTGCTACTTTCCTGCAGCAGGTTTTCATTTTCTTCATCAAGTTTACTTGGTCAAAGTGCCATCCATATTGAACTGCCTTATATACTCTAGAGAGATGGGCTAACAAAGTGGTCATAAGTTATAGGAGTAAATTCTTTGTTGTACTGGGTGATGTTCAATGGTGTACCCTCACTGTATCTCTCATTCTGAACTTTTCTCCTGTAACCTGGAAGTATGGAAGTGCATACCAAGCATCTGCAAGCACAAAGAGAAATTGTTGTGCTGTGCTGCCAAGCATAATGAGCACAATTCAGCACCAGTGTAAGGAAATATTTACCCCTCATGTTATATCATTAGTCATAATCTCTGTCCATCCTTTTGCCTCTAGTAGATTGACATGTTGTGGGAGTGCCAAGAACTTTGGGCAGCACTGATTATGCAGTCTGCAGCTATTCTATCAATCTGTTAGTAGTGATTTTGTACCTATTCTAATATCTTCAGTCTTGATAGAATTGTCTATCTGTGTTCTAGAATTTCTGTTGGTACATCCTTACAGAGCATACTGGCAGGCATGAGATTTTCCAATTTAGCGTGCAGCTCTCCGCAGGGTGGTTTACCAAGATGCTGTAGAATATGAAGAGGCTGGGTGGTTGAGCCAATACTCCATCAAACCTTGAAACTTTGAAATAGAATGAACATTTTATCTGTTGGGATTGCCAAATTTTAATATTCATAGCTTGGTCCATAAGCAACAAGGCAGGTCGTTAAGCATCATTGCATAAAGAGAGGCAAGGACATGAGAAAACCTGGACTCAAAGATTCCCTCCTCCCAAATGTTCTTGCCATTGGTGGGAACAATCACATCCACATTTGTCTCAGCATTCAAGCGAATAACACATCTAGAGTCAGGACTCCTGGCACTATGGAGCCTTACATTGCAAAGAACTGAGGTTGGTGAGCAAAAGTAGAAGACAAGCAAGTCTGATTACTTGTGTTTCAAAATTGATGTAGACACTCTGAGGAACCCAGGTACACCTTGCCATTTTCTGGCGCGCTTCCCCAACAGTGTGGTTGTCAAACTACTGCCACAAGCACACACTTCCACATGATTCATCAGCACTTTGTCAAAGAGTCTCCAACTTCTTTCTCCTTGTAGAGAAGTCTCTCATTTCTTTCCTACCCAAAAAAGTTAGACTAGCTCATCAGCCTGTTCAACAATGCATCTTAAGTGAGACTTGAACTAAGCCTTTGCTTTCACTTGCTCCCTCCAAGGAAAAATATACAAAATATTTGTGTGAGCAGATGCATCCAGTCTAAGACCTGCATATGCATTTGTGAGACATGTACCTGGAGGTTCATAACAAGCAATGGATTCTCATAAGACTACATGTTACATGCCCAATGCAATACACATGCCACCAGGCAATTCACACCACTCCACATCAGATTAAACACCTACAGTTCCATTCTGAACAGCTGGTCTAGCTTATGCTCTATGGAGTCACTTGTCTTATTTCATTCTAGTCTGTGGTGTAAGGGTACTACTAGTGAACCCACCCAAGTCTGTCTCCTACATTAAGTCACCATCATTGTGAGAAGCAACATCTTCCAAGGACCCAGAGAGTATCACTTGCACCAAGAAACTTAATTATTGAGGATTATCATATGGTAGATGCTCTAGGCCGTATGGATGCTTAAAAACTATAGCCTTGTAATCCACCAGCAGATGTCAGATTACAGGAAACCGAGGGTGCTCTACAGCATTTCTGGCCCAACATTTCTCAAAGGCTGCATAAAGGTTACCAGGACAATAGTCCACATCTGATAAACCCCAGTCTAACTCTGTCGCAAATGCTCTGAAGAATAATTCTTAGTGGTATGTCTTTGAAGGGACTTTCCCAGAGAATATCCTTAAAAGCTATACACACCTATTGATTTTGTGTCTTTCTCTGTTCTCACCTTCAATGGCCTCACTGGGTTGTACCCACCAATGGCATGGTTGTACCCAGAGTCATGCAGCTTGAATTTCCACTGGCAAAGGCCTCAAAGTACAACTTGCACCGATGACAAGATATCCATCATGATCCTCCAGAACATTTACAAGAACATTGGTTGCCTTCAAATCACAGTACATCACCCCACTCTCATGCAGGTAATTCATAGCCACTGCTATCTGTAGCATTATATTG
>Ga0209208_10013386_pt1 | contig 10255 bp, 5 predicted proteins | sample S1TSphfallax_3_FD_187694 | JGI IMG/M metagenome (GOLD analysis project Ga0209208, IMG submission 187694) | Host-associated microbial communities from peat moss isolated from Minnesota, USA - S1T2_Fd - Sphagnum fallax MG (SPAdes) (version 2) | ecosystem: Host-associated > Plants > Peat moss >... | reverse complement strand
ACCAGCCACCTTTCACCGCAAACTGTGAAATTATGCTGAACCAAAACCATTTTCCTGAGCTAAACCCGCACATTTTGACTTTTCTTCATCCAATTGTACTCTGCAGGATCACATACCATGCATAACAAACCCATAGGATGCTTTTTAATAAAAACTAGTTTGAACCCAGTGCCTAATGCACAGGTGTGTGTGTATTTGACGGTACATATTACAAAATTACAACTACAAACTACATTTCCAAAACCTCTCTATATACCACATTTCGCATGTATTCATCGAGACCTTGGTAAAAGAATGTCAAAGGGTTGTCAAAGCTGCCAAAGCACTAACATGCTGCACAATGAGTGCACGCATATGTTTTTGTATGTTTTCGGGCATTGTGTGGAGAATATATGTTGGGTTTGTTGCTCATATTGATATCAAAATCTTGGAGGTGCCCCCCCCAGGGTTGGGGATGCCTTTCCTAGACAGCAACACATGCGTAAAGGGGGGGTGTTATTTATTTCTGCCAGGGTTTTCTTGCTGTATGAAGCCATCCATGGACGGATGATAGGACGGATGGATGGATGGACGGGTCATGTGAAAAACTTCACAAAAAACGACCATGACGTCCTTTATGTAATTATTGTGATACCCACCGGGTATCAAGACGAAAAAAAATTTAAATAAAGGAGGGTGTTTCAAAAAAAAATGTAATGGTCACTCCTCAAAAAACATAATGCCCACTCTCAAGGGCATTACTTTTTTTTAAAATGCTTCATCCTTCACAAAGGAAAAATATAAGTTGTAAGATGCCTCCAATGACACCACAAAAATCCTATGAAGTCTCTGTACCCAAATATGGCTACAAATAACAAATAAAAGTCAAAAATATATAAAGCATCCTTCTATATTATTTGCTAACCTATTGGAACTTAGCACAAAAAACCTAGCAATTTGTGAAAACAATTCTGAGATCCAATGACTAGAAAATCTGAAAAACCTTTTTTTTTGGTCACCATTTTTAAATTTTTTTTAAATTATCACTGTTGCAAAATTTCACCAAAAATTAACTCCTGTAAATCTGAACTTGTGAGTATTGGTGTTGAATTTTTGTTCTTTGAAAAAAAAATATAGAATTTCAACTTCAGTTTCTTGCTCATTTGAGCTTTGAACCATCAAATTGAAAAGGTACTTGACTATGTTTGCAAATCTGAATATATAGTTAAATATATAAATAGCTTTGGCATTGATTGAACTATTTTATATATTTTCAATTTTCTGGAAAATTGTCAACCCATTATGTGAAAAACATTTAGGAAATCAGCCAAAACAAAAGTCATGCAATCAATGCAAAAACCAAGGCATAATTGACACTTAACAAGTTAAAATGATTTTAAGTTGGATTTGAACCCAAGTTTATAGGTTCTAAACTATAAACTTTTTTTTTTGTCTTGAACATTAAACTTTTTTTTAATCAATTGACATTTTCACAAGTCTTGCACAACATGTTTTTTTGGCAAAATTTCACAAAATTGCAAAAATGAAAAGAGGCCAGTGAAAGGCCTTTGTAATTTTAGGGCTGCTACCTTTTTTTTCCTGCTAGATCTTGACCATTGTGCAAACTAAGAGGCCGTTCTAACAATGGATAGCTTGGATCCCTCTCCACCCAAAAGCAATGGCCACAATCCTCTAGTTGCCACTTTGCTTACTGAATAGAAAACCCATCACCATCTTACTCAAGCTTCTCAATGTCCTTCGCCACCTCCATTGTGATGGGCTAGGGTTCCATTGCCATCAAAAATGACAGTGGAACATGAGGTAAATGCTTCTAAGTCTTGATTCTCTAAACATTGTTGTAATGCAGTTGTGATTTGCTCAATGGCTCTCTCCATTATTGATCAACAACTTTCTACACTATGTTTTGGATGGGTCTCAGACTCCAATAGTGCGGCAACAAGTTGGGAGGAGCTTTGATTATATGAGCAAGTTAAACTTGTGAATGATTAGGTCAAGGCTTCAAGCATTGTTTGGGTAACAAGTTGTTTTAATTGTTTGTGCTCATTGTTGATTCTTTGAAACCTTAGACTCTATTGAACATTTGTGAATTTCAAACCCCATTTTATAAAAGCCTTAAAAACATGTTTTTGCCAAACAGAATGCAAGATTTTCCATGTGATTTGAACAATGTGCTTTTGAGTGAAGGTCTTGAAGGTTTTGAAGTGCATCCTAATTCATTTGATTTTTTTCAATGTGATTTGAGCAATGTGATTTGAACAATGTGTTTTTGAGTGGAGGTGTTGAGAGTTTTAAAGTTTTTCCACAATCTTCTGATCGTTGCTTGCATTGCCATAACACCATGTCTCATCTTAAACCTCCTGCAAATTTCAAATATAGATTTTTTCTTTAGATCTGTGCCGGTTTCGAGTTTTGTGCTTCTTGTGGTTGATCATGTTACAAGGGAGGTTGTTGTTGGTGGTTGTGTGATGTGGAAACAATTATGGGATTAACGTTGTGTTGCTTATGTTGGAAGCAATGCAGAATTTGAACAAGTTTACTCAAAACAAGGACATTTTCATATGTGATTTTGTTTCAGTTGTGATGTTGTGTCAATTTGAAATCTACACATGTATGTGAATCTTGAAAAGTAATATTCTCGAAATCAGTTTTAGGCATTTGTGGATTTGGTGACATTCAAGAATGATGCCCTATGCATTGAATGGTGGACTGATCCAGCATCACACGTGGAATTTTCTAGTTTTTTTTTCATCCAATGTTTATACATGTTGTAATAAACTAATAAGACAACCAAGGAGGTGTCAATGGTAAGTAAGGATGATTGGGTATGTGTTTGCCAAAATGTCAAAAATCAATACATTTCTATTGCCAAAGGTTTGATTGCAAAATTAGACAGACGATTCTCAGCTCAAGATTTGATGAATGCCATAGGCATCATCTACCTTCAATACTGGCTACAATTAGAAGTTGTTTCAATGTTTCTTGATCATTTGCAAATCCTAAAAGCACATTATTGCCATGCCAAGATCACGCAACAAAATGGTATTTGCCATCTTCCTTTGTTGGATGTTATTTTACTACAACAATAATCATCATTTGTTGTTACCATTGTGCAATCTAATTGTAGTTTTGCCATGCTACCTTCATGTGATTGTAACCTTACCACTTGTATGTGGAGGCAGATGACTAATAGTTAGATTTTGAAGCTCAAGATGTTTGAATTTTTCAAATTGATTGAACTTGTTATTATTATGGTTTTGGGGAGTGTTGAAGATGAAAGAACATTTTCTACTTTCATTTTCATGAAATCAAAATTGAGAAATCAATTAACCACCCATCTTGATCTTGTTGTGAAAATGTATGCACAAGATTTCTTTACATTCCAAAGTTTCCCATTTTACATAGTTATCACTGAGTGGAATGAAAAAAATTCCCATCATGGGTTAAAGCTATGAGTTGTGTATGTGGACTCTTTGATTTGTCAATTTTGTTTATAGATAGCGATTTTAGTACTTATGTGTTTTGTTTTGTAGGTTTGCTTTCCATTGATATGACAAAATCCATTTATGGATTAAGATTCAATTCCCTTGGAAGATAAAGAGGGTGGTGGGGTTTTGTAATAGTAGGAATAACTTGAAACTAAATAGTAACAACAACAACATGAAACCTTAACCCAGAGCAGTAGCAACATGAATCCTAAACCTTAAGTCAAAATTTTATTCGCATTTGTTTTTATCCATCCCAAATGAACATTGCCATGCACAATGAAATTTTTGTTTAAATAATCGCCATATTCCTAGAACCCAAAATACATATAGCCATGTGCAACACATAACTTTTGGAAATTCCACATAAAACTACCTTCCTTAGACCAACAGTCGCCAACTTAGCAACATCAATAATCACAAAAAATCATTGGTCTTACACATCCAAAAAACTTCACTTTTGGTGGCAATGTTAACAACCAATAGCTCTTCAAATTTTGACAAAACAAATCAACTCAAATAAGTTTTTGGCTTGAATACATCTATGACAAAATGTATGTAGGTCCAAATTGAGGCACCACATGTTTTCAAAATTGAGTTGAGTTACTTGTGTCACTTCCATAGATGATTGTTTGGTTTCAATGCACACAAGTTCCCAAAGGTAAATTCAATAGTAAAATTATGTAGTAACTAACCACCTTGATGAGCCTCCCCAATGCCTTGAATAATTGATGTTGGCATTTTGATTGTCATTTTTTTTCAAGATTTTAAATGTAAAGCTAAACTATTTTGTTTTTCATTTGAATGAATGTAAGTTCATGTTGTTGCATGGTTTTTATTTTTTGTTTGTTGAATCTCATGAACATATCAACTTCTAGACTTGTATTTTTTAATTTTTATTCACATTTAAGTTTTGGACTAAAATACTTGACAGAAAGTTAAAACCTAACTTGCTATTTTTGAGTGAAATATCAAGCTAGTTATTTGGAAAGGTGTTTTCCAAGTTGGCATTTAAAAGTCCCAACTCTTTGTATAATGGATGGGCACCAAAGGTTCTTGAATCAAATATTCCAAAAATCAACCCTTATGCATAATATAAGAAGACATTGACCAAAAAAAAAATCAAGCAAATTAATAATTAAGAATATTGTTTAAAGATGCAAATTCATACTAGGTGGATCCATAAAGTTTTCAAATTATTATTTTTTGAAAAAAACATTACTTGGCCATGTATTGGAAAAAATCAATATCTAGCCCACACTAGTTGGAACCTCCCTCAATTTAATATGTTCTTTAAATGTGATTATTAACAATCTAGCTAACAATTAACCCCTTACACATGTATGTCAAAGGATTGAAATCACATGTATATAAGGCCATGGCAACCCAAGAACATTCTTGTACTAAATTGTTATCCAAGGAAAACACAAAGGTGGACCTTGTAAATCCAAGGTTATTATCTCTAGAAGTGGAAGAACCCATTGTTCTTGGGGTTCAATCTCTAAAAGGGCATAATAGAAACTTTTGATGGTGTTCAACTATCTACCAAACTTGGATGTAAGGTCATTTGCAACTAGTAGTTGTGGTAGATCACCATCCAAATAGCACATCCATAAGCTCCTAAAAAGGAAAACAACTTTCAAACTTGTTATAAAATTGACCCACATTAACTAATGCTTGTTGTTTCACCTTATTCACAACAACTAAATTGATTTCACAAGTTACAAAAACATTGGCCTCATATGTTTCCATGCATTCTTATGTGTTGTTTAGACATTGACCATTGAATTCAAACCCTAAATGATCAATCCTTGTGTTCAAATTAGTGATCTATTAAATCATGTACATATATTTTCTCATGTGATTGGTTTCCATTGGCCCATGGGATTTTTTTAAAAACATTGTAATTAAAAGCCATAATTATAGGGTCCACATAGAACTTGTGGAAATTGTTTTCACAATTAAATGCACACAAAGACATGATGAAATTAGGTAAAGTTCATCAAATGAAGAATTCATCCACAACCATATTCACGAAAAATGGTCGATATTGATAATAAATTCAATTTACATGTGAATCAAATGAAACATGGTGATGTAGACAAAAAAAAATGTCTTTCCATCTATATCATGTGTCATGCATATAAAACAATAAAATATCATCAAAATTGATGGAAATATGATAGAAACCCTTCCCTGTCATTTTATTGAACTTATTCCATTTTGAAAAACTAATAACAATTAAATATCAAAATATACAAAGATTTCAAAATAACTTCAAAATGGTCAAAAAATTTGTGTTTGTAACTATTTCAAAACAAAATACTTAGTTGAACATGGTTAAAATATAAAGAATATTGTATTTTTTAAGGCACCACTTTGAATATATAATTTACATTATTTTTGTTAGTACATAGTAACATATTTAAATACCAAAAGTCCATATTGGAAAAAATAGGCTTCATGATTACTTGCATTTTAAAAGAAATAAAAAAAAATTAATCAAAAAATTAAACTTAATGGGTCCAACCACATTATTAAAAGCCACACATGTCTCTTTATTCCACTACTTTATTCTTAAAATACTTTTAGAAGTTTTTAATACATCTCTAAAAAGAAATAAAAAATCTTTAAAACTTTATTAATATTATTATGTTAAATTTTATATTTAAAAAATTCTAAAATATTTCATTAAAAAATCTTCTAAAATTGTGCTTTTAGTGTCAAAATTGCTTGTAAGCAACTTTTGTGCAGTTTTTAAGAAATCATTACAAGAGGTTAAAAATCTTTAAACATTTTTTTCATTCATTAAAGTCATTTCAAATTTTATGATATGTACATAACGTATTCACAATAACATTTTATAGAAAATTATTATTTTATTTTTAGAATCCAAAGTTCAAAAAATAAAGCAATGGTTACAATTGCTTTTGGTACATGTTAGTATGATTGTACCCTAATGCAAAATAGTGAAAAGTTATATGGTCTTGGATCATTCAAATAAAAAAATTCAATGTATAATAATTTATGAATATGGGTTTTGTTATCACTTTATATTTTCATGCATGGAACATTAAGAAGATAATTTATATGTCTACTTGTGTGCTTAACATTGAAATTAACATGTATTTCCTTCATGCGAAAAATGGGGCATAATATTTTTGGAATGTTAATAAAACTCCATTTCACACTCTTTAAAACAAGTGCTAACTCCATTTACTAAAAAAAACACAAAATTATCAACAATGTTTTAATTTTTTTTGCCATTAATCATTAAAAAATGGATCAAAACTCTTTTAAGGATATTTGAGTTAGAATCATCAACACTTTTCTTCATAATCAACAAAATTGAAATTTAACATTAGTGTTTGACCATATTTCTATGGAACAAAACCCAAATGTTTTAGTTGTGAACATTGGGCATTTTGTTGTGAATGTAAATACCTAATAATCAAGTATTTACAAGCCTTCAACACTTGCATATGGATATAATTAACCATTTCATAGTTAATTGAGTCACTTCAATTCAAGGTTTTATTCATCTTTAAATGTTAAAAAAAAATCACCTTATCAATCACCTTGAGCCAAAAGTATAATCAAAGGAATTGTAAAAGGCATCAATTAAAAATAATGAAAACTCCAAACTATTGTAAATTTAATTGTGATTTGCAATTTGAAAACCATGATGATCATGACAAGTTGCACATTAAATGATTCATAAAAATATTAGGAATTCAAATTCAAAATTCATTTAACATAATTGTTAGTTTTGGATTTTATAATTGATTTAATGATTTTTGAAATGAAGAATAATTATGTCATATAAATTTTTTTGCAAACGATTTTTTAATCTCTTTTTTATAATTTTTTTGGTTAAACAAATCTAGATGATAAATACCTATTAACCACACAAAAAATCACTAATAATTTTAAAATTATGAAATTAGACTATTTCAAACTATGTTTCAAAATATTAAAATATCAAAAATCTTTTGCCACATAGAAATGTGGTATAATGGACATGATGTATAAAACAAAGTGAACCCTTATAACACAAGAAAGTGAGCCTTCAAGCGGTGAACATGTTTTGATATCATTTGAAATTGTGATTATTTTTCAAATGTAGAGTTTACACATCTTTATAATTTCATATCTAATAAAAAATGAGTAATAAACATGTGATATATTGGGGCACCTATAAGCATATATAATATAAATTAGTTGTAAAATTCAAATTTTCCTTTTATGGAAAAGATGTTTTTGGGCCAAAAAAATATGTAGCCTTTAAATAAAGTGATGTTATTGATTCCTTTGTGCATTTGAACCCCATGCCATTTAACAAATAACATTATGCAAGTTTTTGAACCTTAGTCACATTGATGTTTGAACAAATATTACACACCAAATAGGATTTAATGGTGTCATTATTAAAATATTTTTGGATTTTTGTTTTGAGTATGAACTGTAAAATCTTAAGGCATGTTTCTTAATTCTTTGTGATTAAACAAAAAAGGGAAAAAACTTAAAGATGAAGACTAGGATTATATGACTTTTGAAATAATTTTTTTTAATGACATTGAATTGCACAAATCAAACAAATAGAACAAGTAATGCAAGTGGAGGTAATTTTAATTCATGCATTAACCATGGTCTCAAATGGATTCATAAGATTCACCATGGCATGGACTTGGCAAGAGGTTTCACCCGTATCGTTATATTATATTCCATAACTTGTCACTTGGCACTAATATTGAATTGTCATTTTTTCAAAAGTCCCAAAGTTGTTTCCCAAAATTGAAGCTCCTTTGTTGTCCCACAACTTTGGGCCCCGTAGCCTTTATTATTTGATCAAACTGAGCATTTGAGTACAATATTCTATAGCTTTTAATAAATGCTTTCACACACATTATCAAACTTCCCAATTGTACGTAATTTTGTTTCTTCAATGATTATCTAAATGATTGAGAAATTAGACCTTCCAAAAAATTTATGGTAGGTTCAATGTAAAATGTGGAAAAAAAAAATAAAAAAAATAGGACCATTTGAAATTAGATAAAACATGATTGTGTTCAAACCTATTTTCACATTAAGATTTTGATAGATTATAATTATAATATGAAAAATTTAAGAACACATTACTACACTTTAGGAGTCCCCCATCAATTTGAAAATTGAAACTCCAATTAAAATCTTATTTTCATTCACTTGAATCCTAAGTTTGCTAGGTTGGATTTTTTTTTAAATAAAAAAATCTACTTTAAAAAAATTTAAATTTTTTGTTTTTCAATATTCTTATGACATAGTAAAAGATTATTTTCATGTTAATTATTTAGTGAATTAATATTTTTACTTTCAATATATATATCAATGACTATTTATGGTTACTTGAATCTTTTTTGATAAGGAGTGGAAGTTGTTTCTTTTATCATGCTTCCATCCTAAAGCTTGTCTCAAAGGTCTTGAGACGAATTTTTTTTTGGGGTGAATTTCCACATTGTGATGAAAGTTTTCTTTAGAAAACATTTTAGATTTAAAATTAAAAAAATAAAATTTTTTGCAAAAAAAACATCAAACTTTCAAAACCACAAAACTAGAAAAACAAAAATCTTGGCTAGGAAACCACTCCCAAAGTGAGGATGCATTTTAGACTTATGAAAGTTCCTCCTTTGCACTCTCATGGACTTCTCATTCTATGTTTGAGCTATGTCATGTCTTGGTTTCATTCTTAAGTAGTTTTCTTTATTTTGGCTCAACCTTAATTGTGGCTTCAAAGGAAGGTTAGGATCACAACACAAGCTCCCTCACTAGAAGAAGAGGTCAATGCCCCATCAACATTTAACATTTTTATAAAACATCATGCCCTAAATGATTGCCTTTCTAGTTTGGATCTCTTTTGATTCCTATGTCAAAAATGTCATGGCCATATTTAAATTTTAAAATTGGAATTTGCTTTTCCCTAATTTAAGAAACGCCAACTTTCCAACATTCATTAGCAACTCCAATGAAGTCTCAAGAAAAAATCTTTCCTTGTGTTTTGCCAAAAGATTTGAACTAGCTCCACCCATGTGAAATCAATAGTGACAATGGGCTCTTTTGGCGAACTTAATGAATTGTCCCATTGATGGGATGGCAAAGATTGTCATTATTGCCCCTTCTTTGTGATAATTTATACTTATGTTTATTATGGGATGTCAATTTGTTTTAGCATTGGATCATTCAATTGGATTTGTGATACTTGGGGTGAGGTAGATAGTTAAAGAAAATTTTTGCCCCAAAAGATGTTGTTTTCCACAATTGGTAGAACTATGATGGGAAACAAAGCTTTCTAAACATATTTATGTAAAACCATATTTAAATTTAGCCAACTTAATTTGTTTTTTGAAGAAAATAAAACTTCAAAAAATTTCTTTAATAAAAGTTTTTTTCTTCAAAAAAATGTTTCACATAAATTTAATTTTCTTTTCTAAACCAGGATGGAAATGCAAATTTCTCATTGATGATGTAAAATCTTTTGTTTTAACTTTGTATATGTTTTGTTGGAATTCATAAATGTTAATAATATGATTTTGAATGCCTTAAAATAAATAAAAATTTGTACTTAATTGTTTGAGCTAAAAAAATTTCATAGGCAACATATGTGACATGCATTGTCGACATGAATGTGTGAACACACCAAATCCCAATTCAACACCAAAGTTAAACCCCCTAAAGCTGAAAAAACTATTGAGACGAGCCAACCTCCAAATGCTTAAATACCATCACAAATGTGCATA
>Ga0209208_10013385_pt1 | contig 10255 bp, 10 predicted proteins | sample S1TSphfallax_3_FD_187694 | JGI IMG/M metagenome (GOLD analysis project Ga0209208, IMG submission 187694) | Host-associated microbial communities from peat moss isolated from Minnesota, USA - S1T2_Fd - Sphagnum fallax MG (SPAdes) (version 2) | ecosystem: Host-associated > Plants > Peat moss >... | reverse complement strand
CATCAAACAAAACTAACTCATTACTTGCCAAAGAGAAATCATCAAAAATAAAGAAATAATTAAAAATAATAAGAAGCACACACCTTTAACTTTCCATGAAAATAAACCACACTTGTACATTTTCATTTCAATTAAAATATGTCATCCTAACCTTGTCTCCTTTTCCTATAATCTTCACATAACTATTCCAAATAATGAAAATGGAATATAATATAATGAAAATAATATGGAGAACCCATGGTCCTTACACCCCATAAACCACAAAAGGTGTCTCATCCCTTCTTATGATCTTTAGGCCCTTATCCAAATCTCCTTCACAAACTTTTAGTTAGTGGCAAATTAACGAGTTGACAACTATCCTTATTTCAAAAGATTAATTACTTTTGATAATGTCATCTCCTAGTAAATAAAATAATAATAAGTGTGAACCTACCACTAGTAAGTAGGAAATAAATAAGCTACCCACTAGGCTAGATAAATTAGGAAATTTGTCCCCTAACAACCATGTGAACATATATTCCTAGATCCATAATTAGATCTACATGTTTAGTTGTGGTCTGGTTTATTATCCTCATATTAGAAGGTGTAAATTGATGTTTAAATTATCTTAATTTGGTTATTATTTTTTGTGATATTGTTTATTCTATAACCTCCATCAAACAAAACAACATCTAATAATATATTTGTTAAGTTAAATCTAAATGACTACCATGTGGTGATCTATAGTTAATGTTGCTACCATTGACTTTTATTCAAATTTGACCCAAATTAAAAATGCATTTGGTACGAAAACTTGTTGCTTTATATATTGTAATATTTCTTCTACTAATTTTAATCATTTAGCAAGTACCACAAATTATATCGGTGGTTGAAAATAAAAATAATTATTGAAACCTTAAATGCAATTGTGTTAATAAATCCTACCGAATTTGTATTCAAATCTTGAAAACATCCAACATCAATATCGAATGGCAATTCATTTCATTGGATATGTTGTATTATATATGTGAAGATTTGTTGTAATTGTTTTTCTTCACTCCGATAACATTATTGTGGTTTTAAAGGTTCATGTTCCTTAAATGTTTATTGTTTTAATATTGATAAATACTCCTAGTAACCATTACAACTACCATGTTAAGTTGATACATTATTAGTTTTTAATGGTTTAATTAGAATCACAAGTGGGCAATGTGTTATTTTGGAACATAGCTTGTACTTCTAGCTTTATGGACAATTTATAGATCAATGATATGTCATATTGCACATTAAACACATATATTTTAATGGCAATCATGGAGGTTTTATAGATTGAATCACAATCTCAACTATTGTGACAATTGGTCCTATCAATGTATCCTTCTTTCAATTATGAAAAAATTGTATTTAGTACAATGCCAATTTGCATGACTTGGATTAGTAGTTGTCATTATCATAATGCCATCCTCACCCACAAGTTGGATAAAAAGTGCATTATAACCTTAGCTCATGGTCGTGGGGGTTGTTCATTATGTTGCTATATGTTGTGATGATTTTTTTTTAATTACTAATTTTGGTTGTTTGTCCATTATTACATGATGCAAAACTAAGTAAGGATTTTGATTCTCTTATCTTTGGATCAAGTGGTTAAAGGATCAAGGAATGGCAACTTGACCAAGGAAATTATGGAGGCTTTACTAATAGGTCGTGGTTTGCCATGATACCAAAATACCAATAAGCTCATTTTCTTTGAGGCAAATGGTGTTAATGTGTTTTAGGGCACACATATTAGTGTTACAAAACAAATCTATGACAACTATAGTTTTCATTCAATAGGGGTCCATCATATACGACCCATCACATTAATACATGGTGGTGCAAACCTTGTTGGGAATACCTAAATGATGATTTTCCTAGAGAATTTGTTGGAAACCCAACACTCTTATTTTGCACATTCACTTATGAAGCAATTCGAGTTAATTAAACTTGTGAAATTCATGCGAATAAAAATGAATAAAATTTTGTAGAATGTAAAAACAAGATGGATTTCAATGTTGATAACCATTAAAAAAATGATGGTAGAATAAATTTAATTGTCATATTGAAATGGCCTTGGACAACCCACAAACTAACAAACCAAGTTGAATCATGAACACTTGTGTAACCTAGTCCAAATTTTGCTTGGATTTACATGAAGTTTGCACAAATGAGAGATGTTTTTGTGTGTGACCTTGTGGTAGATATTAAGGTGTGTCAAGGTGATGTCCATGGCATGTGTTAAATATTGTGATTAAACTTTCAAGTTTGTTGCAAACGATTCCCAAGCCTTCAAATTATTTTTGAAGTTTAAACATGAGGACATATATATGTAGTGAATACTTGGTCCCTAAATTCCAAAGTTTCACATTTGGTCTATAAGATTAATGGCCAACATATTTGGGTAGTGCATTGAGATTTAGACTTTGGGTTGCTATCATTTGTGATATAGGATGTATTGTCATTATTGAATCACTAGTGAAAAAATAGTGCAAAGGCAAAACCATAAACTTTATCTTTTTTGTTGTTCACTTTCAAACTTTTCTAGTTTTTTAATTTTTTGTCAAGTTCATGTAGGTTTCATAGGGGTTGGAGATGTTTTAATTCAAGAAACAAAAATTAAAATTTCAACTCATGGTGTCATGGATGCTTTTGGGATTGTGTATCCTTGATATTGGTTATAGTTTAGATTGTGAAACACATTGAAATTATTAAAATTATTTTTTACTATGGTAAAACCTAGTGGGTGGATGGGCATGAAAGTAAGGTTTTGGAGGTCTTGAATTCTAACGACTTTGATTGTCAACACGACATGTTCAAGCTCACAATGTAATTGTTGTATGCAACATGTATGGCGCCTTCTTTTGACCATGCATCTTGGCTAAAATGTGACACCTTGTAACAATATTTTAGATATTAGTCTCTAACTTCCTTAAATATGTGAAACTAGCTAAATTTGTCATCATGTAGGTAGTAGGCAACATGGAAAATGAAAAATACTTCTTTATCTTGGCTTTTATGAAATGAAAACATTACAATAGGCTCATTACCCATTTGCTATTTATTGTACACATGTTTGCATAGCAATTATACATTTTTATAAAATTTCCCATATGTAGAATGCATTGAACAATGTAGAAGAACATGCCATTGATCTTGCTTTGATGGTTATTAAGGTGTAGTTTGTTTTGTGCAAATATTGTTGGGCTAGTTTTTGCACATGTAAAAAGTTGTTGGTTTCAATTTCAATCTCTATTGAATACTTGATGCTAACATGTTTTGTCCGTTTCCACAATCCAATTTTCTTGGTTTATCTTTGCATGTCTTCTTGAAGTTATAAATGCATGCTAACTTGGGGTTGATTTTGGAGGTCATATGTGCTAAAAATAGCCAATTTCAAGGCTTCATTTCTCCCAAAAGTGCTTTGTGTTTGCTAACATAGGTTCACATGTTGTTGTTTGTGCTTTTTGTTTAAACCCTAAACCTCTCTCGCTAGTCACCTCTTCCATTCTATGTCATTAGGAGCGGTTGGGATAGTGAGAGAGGTTGGGGGGGGCATAAAGCCATCTCCAGCACCAACTCTCTCATTGGTCTTGAGTCTTGACATGTTTATTGGCAAGTCACGGGGGCGGCTTTTGGCGCTAGATTCAAATCTTGAAAGAAACAACAAGGCTCTCTGCCAGACATTGAAAGAACGGTTGTATGGTCAGCCTTGAAGGGTTCGTCCGAGATTTATGGCAGGCGATCTTGGAACTCCCGATATAGGAGGGGGAGCGAAGTCCTCCAGCCTATACGTGGTTTCTCAGCTTGCGATCGGAAATCAGCGAAGGGAGCCTGCTTCTAAGAAAGTCAGGCATGATGGCACAACCACCATATCTGACTTGTGTTTTCATGTTTTTTTTTTTTGAACCGGGTTGATCCTTCAGCTTTGTGTCGCTATTGGATTCTTCAAGATACAAACGTCTCCATTTGCAACAGCTATGCACTTCTGATAAATCGGGCATGCAGATCTGTTTTCGTTACAACCAACACTGGTGACGTTGGCGAGGCGCCGGCGAATATCATGTGATAAAGCCGGGTTTTATCTTCGCTTCTTCTTCGCACTAAGATATGGCGGTGCGCTCAAAAATCAACCGTTCCTTGTGCCAATCCGGATTTCTCCTCAGTGAGTTCGTAACTTTTTTCACCCCCCCCTGCTTTCCAATATCCGTTAGATGTCGGCTTTCAGAATTCAATGCATCAGATGCATCTGTAGGGCTAATGCTACTAACTCGAGCCGGATTCAAATGGTGAGACCGAAAATTTACGCGGATGTGCCGCTTATGGTGTCGAGTGGTTCACACGAGAGAACGAGGTCTGAGGTTATTCGTGGTTGCTGTTTTGCTTCTCCTAGGATCTCAGTGCAGCAGAAATTCAGCTTTCTCTGAACGAGCGGGCAACATTAACTGCATAGGCCATAGAACCCTAGCCTCTGGTCCTCGACCAACTTCAGCAGGTCAGTTCTCATGGAAGCAAGCCACATGAAGCCCAGGTTTAGGGTTTAGGGTTTTAGGGTTTAGGGTTGAAGTTCATGCAATGTCTGCCATTGTGGCTGTATGTGAATGTAGTCAATGTCACAATGAAAGGAAGCCCCTATGAAGTTGTGCATCTTTCATCAGTTCCTGTGATTCATACAGGTGGGAAAGAGAAACTTTGGCAGGAGTTCTTCTCAGATCCTTTGCAGTGGTGGGATCACAGGTCGGACAAGGTAACTGAATATGCTTGGTTTCAGAATTCTTTTGTTTATGGATGAAGTCAGTATAGCATCTTGGCTGCTACTACATAGGCTAGTCTGCATGAGCTGTAGAGAATTTAAAACATTGCTTGATCACAGCTCAATTTGAATTTCTGGTGTCAGGTTAATGTGAATTATCCTGATTTCAAGCATAAGACGACACGGCAGGCACTCTGGCTTGATGACCCACAGAGACCCCCATGGGTAGAAGCAAAGCTGGCTGGAATGGCACCAGGGACATTGCAATTGAACATTTTTTCATGGAATAAGAAGCTTGAGAGATACATCAAAGCTGGAAAACCTGAGAAAACCATGGAACTCTTCCAAAAAATGCAACAAGAAGGTGTGACTCCTGACAGGTTCACTTTTGTTCCGGTTCTGAATGCATGTGCTAATCTACAAGCATTAGAAGAGGGCAGGCATGTTCACAAACAAGTGCTTCAGGCTGGCTTTGAGCATGATGTCTTTGTGGGAAATAGCCTTATTGACATGTATGCCAAATGTGGCAGCATGGATGATGCTTGGAGAGTGTTCAAGAAGATGCCCTCACTCACTGTGGTCTCTTGGAGTGCTATGATACTTGGACATGTGAAATGTGGGGAAGGGCACAAGGCATTGGAAGTATTTCAGCAAATGCAACAGGCAGGTGTGAAACCAAACCCTGTCACTTTTGTAGGGGTCCTGAATGCATGTGCCAGTCTAGTGGCACTTGAAGAGGGTAGGCGTGTTCATGAACAGATCATTCAAAGTGGTTTTGAGTCAAATCTCTTTGCGAGAAATTGCCTCATTGACATGTATGTCAAATGTGGGAGCATGAATGATGCTTGGAGCATCTTTAACAAGATGCCTTCACGCAGTGTGGTCTCCTGGACTGCCATGATCTTGGGACATGTGAAGTGTGGACAAGGGCAGAAGGCATTGGACCTGTTCCAACAAATGCAGAAGGAAGGTGTGGTGCCAGACAGTGTTACTTTTGTGGGAGTCTTGAATGCATGTGCCAGTGTCGTGGCACTTGTTGAGGGCAGGGATATTCATGAACAGATCATTCAAAGAGGTTTTGAGTCTGATGTCTTTGTGGGCAGTGGCCTCATTGACATGTATGTCAAATGTGGGAGTATGGATGATGCTTGGAGAGTGTTCAACAAAATGCCCGTACGCAATGTGGTATCTTGGACTGCCATGCTCAAGGGCTATGCCATGCATGGGCAGGGTATGGAAGCTCTTGCACATTTCAAATGGATGTGTGAAGAAGGAGTAGAGATAGATGGTGTCACTTTTGTTTGTCTGTTGCTAGCTTGTAGCCATGCAGGCCTGGTGAATGAAGGGCTGCATGCTTTTGATTCCATGATGAATGTTTACAGGATCCCTCCAACAGTGGATCACTATGCTTGCAAGGTTGACCTTCTTGGCCGTGCTGGCCGTCTGGATGAGGCAGAGGATGTGATCAAGACGATGCCCTGTGAACCAAATGCAGCTGTGTGGATGACTTTGCTTGGTGCTTGCAGAATTTATGGTGAAGTGGAAATGGGAGAACGGATTGCAAAACAACTTCTTGAATTGGACCCTAATATGACAGCAGGCTACGTGGTGCTTTCCAACATCTATGCTGCTGCAGGCAAATGGGATCTCAGTGAGAAAATTCAACAGCAGAGAAAGGAAAGGGGTTGAAAAAGCAGCCAGGTCATACCTGGATAGAAGTGAACAATGAAGTGCATACATTTGTAGTAGATGATCATGACCATCCTCGGATCACTGAAATCCGTGCAGAACTTAAGAGATTGTCTAGCCAGATGCTTGATATGGGGTATGTGCCAGATACAAGATTTGTGCTTCATGATGTGGAGGAAGAAGACAAGGTGTTTCATTTGTGTCACCACAGTGAGAAATTGGCCATTGCATTTGGGCTCATCAGCACTCCTCCTGGTACTCCACTTTGCATTTCCAAGAACTTGCGGGTATGTGCCGACTGCCACACTTCCACCAAGTTTATTTCAAAGATAGTTGGCAGAGTGATCATAGTAAGGGATGCTAATCACTTCCATCACTTTGAGAATGGTCATTGCTCTTGTGGGGATTATTGGTGATGTCAGCAGTGCCCTCTCAACAATGAAGCCAATACAACACAACATTCTCAACAATGTTGTTGTGTTATATTGGCTTCATTTACTGTTCAGTACCTTGTGCAACTTTGTCATAATGGCATGCTGTGAGGAGAAACAAAGCTGGAAACAAAGCTTAGTACCCAATCAACTGGGGCAATAGGGGACTTTAGTTTTAGCAATTTTTTTTGTTTGCCAAAAAGGCTCTTGTGTATGATTGGTTTCTTTTTCTTTTCAGGACCTAGTGAAATGGTATGGAAAGCAGTGACACGCTATGATAAGAGATTTGCTAAATCTAAATGTTAGTATCAAAGTTTGAATTCTACAGTATATAGGAGATGAGGGGAAAGAAAATTCTGATGTAGAAAGGAGGGATTCAATTGAGTCTATTGTTCTGGTTTTGTAATGAAAGGTTTTCATCATTTTGGGCAGTGTGAGTGTCCAGGCCAGGTCTTCTTTGTCTTACGGTTTTTGTGCTTCTGTCCCATAGTACTAATTTACATATGACTCATGTTTCTCATATTCTTTTCTTGCTTTAGACTCATGGTGGTGATGTGAGGTGGCCTGAACTGCAGGCATTTTAATCCAGTTTTAGGTTGTGATGGTGTGAGTGAATGCGACATGGGAAAAAAAAATTAGTTATAGAAGGAGATATTTCATATATCCAAACCAATGAGGCACATGGGAGGACACAATGCAGACTGTTTTTTTATTATTGGGGTGCTGCAGTGGTACTGCTACAGACTCAGGAGATGCAGCAAAATATAATTTAACATGGTTTGCACATAAGAAGGTTGAACACATGAAAGGGAGTGCTGGAGAAACATTGGATTCCACAAACTAGACAGCTTTTGAGACACCATTTTCTGCAACTTCTAGTGAAGGATATTTTCTATGATATAGCTGGGGGACCACAAGATGAAGCAGCTAATACTGCAAATGCTGTTAAGGACAATGCTGGGATTACCAGGCACATTCAGGTTTGACATGGAACCAGGTGAAGTAGAAAGCTTCTTGGTTCTTAGGTACAAACCAAAACAAAGCAAATTAAACTGCAGGAGCAGCTTGACAGAAATATGAGCAAGCTAAGGACAATGTCAAATCATCTTGGAATTAAATTAAGGACAAAGCTTACCACACAGCTGCAGCTGCAAAAGGCAAAACTTTCAACATTGAAATCAGCAAAAGAGCAGGTGGATTTGACTAGATGCAAAACACAAGATAAACTTGCGGAGGACAAGAATGGCGAACCCATGACATTGAACAATTTGGCACAAAAGGCCTCTGAAACAAAAACTTCTTTGGAAGTGCACAGAGTAAGTCAGCTGAAACTACAGGCACAATGGAAGATGGATAGTGCACCATCAAGATGGGATTCCACCAAACAGAAATCTTCTGAGCTAAATAAAATATTCAAGCAATGGATGAGATAACATATTTATGGTTATGTTACTGCATATTAAACAAGTATAGGAACTGATTTGTCACATATTATAGGCATAACAATTCCTATGCCTGTATCATATGTTATTGCATATTATAGGCATATACAGTTTGTATACCACAAATCACTACCAATGCAAACTTCACAACCTTACCAGTTTCTGAACTTTGTTTCTGAACTTTGCTGCAAAATCATTAGCTTGGGAGAACATCTCTTGCAAATAAGTGCCCATGTTCACAAACAAAGCCAGCATTTGACACCACAATCAAAACCTTAGGCAAATGTGCAGACTCCCTCACCCTCTTAACAAATCTACAACAAACCTGCTTTTGCAACTTGTGTATTAAAAGCTTTCAGGAGGCAGGAGGATAATGATCTGACTGACTGCACTCAATAGGAGTCTCTGCAGTACAGCATGTGTGAGGCAAAAAGCTGCATGGTCAAACCACACATGATCTGAAATGTTGCATTGGTTTCCAGAATAACTTGGCAATGCCATGAAAGAAGAGTGCAGTACTGCACTTGGTGATGCTATGTCTTCAGATACAGCTTGTCATATTCTCTTTCTCTTTTGAGGCCTGGCATCTGCTGTGTCCATTTCACCTTGTTAATCCATTTGGCCATGAAGTCATAAATTTGGGGCATAATCTGGTAACATCCCAGTTTTATAAACATGTGTTAACCTTTTCCTACTTAAATACAGCACAAAAACAAATACCAACTAGATTCCTAAAAACTCATTTTAGGACCAGGAACTCCACCTAATGTTACAAAATTTAAGGACAGTCCTAGATTGTCAAAACATCAAGAAGACCTTACTGATGGAAAATATTCACCTAAAGTGTGTTGAGCACCTTAATTTTTTTCCAAGAGTAGAGAATAAGATGTGGCATGAATGCTTCTGTGCTTAAGAGTGCAAGATATGAGAAGTCTGCACCACAATAGTGGAGTTGCTATTGGGAGATTCTACATTTGCAGAGGCAATGGAAGGATTCCAGAATGTTCTCCAGAATGCAAGCAGCAGCCCTATATTTTACTAAAGCATGCAGCATGTTTGGCACTAATGAGCTGCAAAACAGGGAAGGAAACAAGGCCTCACAGCCATAGCATTGTGGCATGCAGTGCATTTGAACATGCATCTGAAACAGGGCCACAATCCTAATGTGAAATAATACCATATGAAAAGATAGGTCACTGGAAATTTCAGCTACAAACTATTGCCAGCAGGAATCATCTCCATTGCAATTGATACTGTTAAAAAGTACCATCCCATGTAATCAATGCCAAAGTAAAAAAATACATGCAGTTGTCTTGGTATAAACAAATTGATCAGCCATTCAAATAGACTACCACATCTTGGTGAAATGCTTCATGCTCATCCATTTGCAGATCAACAAAGAACCCACTCAGCTTCCTTAGCTGATCATTTCAATCTTCAATTTGCTCAAAAATAAATTGCTGACATCCTCCTCATACCTTCTTTGATTACAATCCCTCTCAGTTCTTCAGAGATTTGCTTCTCAGTAGCACCATGAAAGATTTAATTCACTAGTCCACATTGTATGCTCTAGACCAATGTGTAACTGAGGTGGGACATAATATTTGAAGGATGGAGCCTCATAAAAAAACACGAGAAGTGGCCCTGCATAGGACATTGTAGAATTAGCTGTAGAATACTCGAACAATGCAGGTTCCTATGCACTGCCATAGTCACCATTACATAGTAGTTTCTTGATATTGCTACAGTTCGTACAATCAGAATCTTGATACATGGTCTTTTCAAATTCATTAATGTCGAAAAATGCAATTAATGGGCAAGCCTTTGTAGTGGTTCTTTCTCGGGACATCCATCATATCATACACAGGTTTCTCCAAGACTGCCCCTCTATGGCACTCATGGGCAGCAATATTAATAAGGTTGACACA
>Ga0209208_10013383_pt1 | contig 10256 bp, 13 predicted proteins | sample S1TSphfallax_3_FD_187694 | JGI IMG/M metagenome (GOLD analysis project Ga0209208, IMG submission 187694) | Host-associated microbial communities from peat moss isolated from Minnesota, USA - S1T2_Fd - Sphagnum fallax MG (SPAdes) (version 2) | ecosystem: Host-associated > Plants > Peat moss >... | reverse complement strand
CTCTTGGCTCAATACGTCAACCATGAAGGCATGCGGAGTCTTATTCGCCGCGCCGGCAAGTCGCTCGATCCGCCGCTTCAGCGCTTCAGGAAGTTTAAGACTCGTCGCGGCCATTGATCGCATCCTTTAGGAAACGAGGTAGTCAGAAAGTACTACCTGAAGGAATCGACGTCAATGAATCTTGTGGCGGGATGCGCGGGATAGGCCAGCGCCAGCCAGCGCTGTCATCAAGTACGAACACCGGCGCAGCTTCGGCCTTGCTACGAAACGCTACGGCAAGCGCGTCAAAGTCAACGTAGGAACTCTGGACGAGATGGGTAAGCGTTTTGTGAACGCATGGCACCGACTCGAGCACGGGGAGAAAGTACGAGAGAGGCATGTAACCTTTCCCGATCTGTCGGTAATGCTGAACGCGCTTTCTCCCAAGCGCCTCGAACTGCTGCGTGCGGTACATGAAACTCCAGCGCCGTCTGTAAAGGCATTGGCGGAGCGTCTTGGCCGTGATTACAGGCGTGTTCACGAAGATGTCGAGACGTTGGCCGCCCACGCCAGCAGATACAGCCAATGACACTCTGCTCACGCATTGGTTGCCACCATACCATTTTTTTGCCATTATTCGTCCCATGAAAACGACCATTGACTCGACTGGGCGTATCGTTGTCCCTAAATCGCTTCGTCAGGCACTCAACATCAAACCTGGCCAGACTCTCGATATTCGCGCGGGCGATGGGCGCCTTGAGATAGAGATCACCGCAACTCCGATGACGTTGAAAAAACGCGGAAAGAATGTCGTTGCCGTTCCGGACGTCGGTCTGCCCACACTCACAGCCGATGCGGTGCGTGAAACCTTGGAGCGCATTCGGCGGTGAAAGCCGCGGATACCAGCGTAGTCATCGCTGCGTTCGCCTCGTGGCACGAACACCATGACCGAGCACGTGAAGCCCTCGATCGTGGTCTGCGCATTATTGACCATTGTGCGCTGGAGACCTATTCAGTACTGACTCGACTACCTCCCCCGCATCGTTGTGCGGCAGACGTCGTACGTGACTTTCTCCGAGCACGCTTTGTCGAACCGTACCTCCGCATGGATGGACTGGTCTTTAAGGACTTTGTCCTGGCGCTGCCTGAACATTCTGTCAGCGGCGGTGGCGCTTACGACGCCCTCGTCGCTGCAACCGCGGCAGCGAATGCGGCGTCGTTGGTTACCTGCGATCGTCGCGCGGCTTCGGTTTACGAGTCTTATGGACTTCGAGCCACTTTCATCGGCTGACGTGCGGCAGATCGGTGGCCACACTCGCATGACCAGTAACTCACGTCGCACGCTGTATCACGCCGTTGCGCTCGAACACGAGGACGCGATACTTGTGACGGCGGACGAACGGTACTATGGAAAAGCCGAAGGCTACGGAACCATCAGGGCATTGCATAACTGGGAAGCGGGAGCTTGATGGTCGCGGCGGAGTTCGGCTGCATACGGTCTCGCGAACAGGACGCCGAACCAAAGCCGGCCCAGCATCATGACGGCCAGGGCGGCGGCGGCGATTGCAAAATTCATTTGAGAGAAGAGCGAGCTCATTGGGATTTTCTTGGTCCTTATGCATGGGTATCAATCGTGGGAGACGGCGCGTCGGAAGCGAGCAAGGCAGGCAGCAGCACGCCGTCGACGACGCACGTAAGGAAGTGCAAATCGAACGGCTTGCGCTGGATCAGCGCGCGATAGGCGGCCATGGAGGGGACGACCTGCGAAGCCGCCCGAACATCGGCGCCCGAGCGTAGTTCGCCGCGATCAGCTGCTCGCTGCATGAGCGCGAGGTGCGCATCCGCCCAAGGTTCGACGATAGCGCGGTTGCCCGCCTCGGCGAACTCAGGATGCTGGGACAGCACCGAAGCCAGCCCTGCCATCACGCGCAGCTTGCGTTCGGAATCCTCCATCGGCTGAGGATTGAACAAGGCAAGCAGGTCTCCCCGCAGCGTGCCTGTATCCGGCAACCCCGCGAAGTCGACCTGCGTGCGCTTGAGATGAGCCACTGCCTCCACCACCAGGGCAGCCTTGGACTGCCAGCGCCGATAGACCGTGGCCTTTCCTGCCCTGGCACGCACCGCGACCATGTCCATGGTCATCCCGTCGAACCCCACATCGGCCAGCACGTCGAGGGCGGCCTCGAGGATGACCGCACGGAGGGATGGTCTCTGCACTCGCCCGGTTGGTGGCGCTTGCAAACAAGGGGTTCGTCTCTGGCAGCTATGCGGTACGCGACATGCACTTGTACGTCAACAATGGCACAGCACTGTGGCCCGGATTTGCGCTGAGGTTGGGTAAGGCGGCTGAGCTGACCAGAATCACGCTGAAGCAGCGGCAGATGTGAAACACCGTTTGCCGCGCATGAGCAGACGCGAGGTACCCAGCTCCAGGCGACTGCATTTCGCCGGCAGCGCTGTCCTCACGAGCGACTGTGCGGCGTCCAATCTAGACCGACATTACCATCACAGGGTCTAACGAAAGTAATCGCACTCGCACGCGCCACTTTTACGTCAGTCCAAGTGCGAGCGACGCGCCGGCACCGACGCGAAGCGCGTCAATGTGGATTTTCCTGCATGGATGGTTGGATAACTAGACCGGGAAGCTCGCCGATCAGGGGTAACACGTCAGTCGCTCATCAAGTTGTGGCTTGCAGAAAAACATCGAGCGTGATCGCAGGTATTGCCCGCGAGCGTCGGTTACAACATATCCACGTATATCATGCGTACAGTGACATTTTACCGGCCAGTTGGGCCGAAGGAACTTGAGTTGATCCAGGCTTCAGGATGGCGTGAGTTCCCACCTCGCTTGCCCGATCAACCGATCTTCTATCCGGTCACGAACGAAGACTACGCCGTCCAGATCGCGCGAAATTGGAAATGTAAAGGCAAGCGGCGCCAATGTGACTTCGCCGTTGCGGGCGTGGCCGTTACTGTAACGCCAAGACCAGTTTGATACCCGCTTCGACTTCGCGCAATGACTCCGCAGGCAATCGGCTCACTTTCTCGGTCAAGAGGCTCTTGTCCAAGGTAATGAGCTGGGACACGTTGACGATCGAATCATTGGGCAGGCGGCTCAAGCGGCGTGAAATCCGAACGTTGCCGGGCGCGGCAGCGAGACGCATATTCGACGTGATCGTTGCGCAAACGGATGTGCGGATCGCGCTTTCGTTGAACTCGTCAGACTGAACCACAAGCATCGGCCTTCGGTACCCCGGACAGGAACCCACGGGATTTCCGAGCGACGCCCACCAGATTTCTCCCCGACGCATTACCACTTCTCTTTGGTTAAGGATCGTGCCTGTGCGCTGGCCAGTAGAGGTTCGATCGCCGAATCCTGTCCGCCATCACCGTACACGGCGTCGAGTTTCTCGCGGACACCCGAAAATCTCTCGCTGTTCACGAACGCAGACACCGCATTGGCATACAGTTCGCTGCGGGACCAGCCGCGCGTTTTAGCGAGGCGCTCCGCCTGCTCGAAGATTTCATCTGGGATCGAGATCGCCGTTTTCATTCTTCTTAGTATAACTGTGGTTATACCACTGCGCAACGAGCCCGGAATCGGGAATGAGCCTATGCTGCTCTCGAATAAAAATCCCAGGTTGGTTGGCTGGCATTGGCCAGCAGTGGCTCAACAGTGGAGCGGGCGATGGGAATCGAACCCACGGCTCAAGCTTGGGAAGCTTGGGTATTACCATTATACGACGCCCGCAACCGACTCGATTCTAGTCGGGTTGCACGGGTTCGGCAAATTGTCCGAGTTGGGTCACTGGTACATTTCAGAGAGGTCACACCTTATCGGAAACGGATCGCACAGCCGTTTCCTTTCCATGAATTTCGCATAACAGGCGTCCGCACCGTCGAATGACGGTAACTCCGGAGCAGGCTGATCGCGAGCACACCGGTGGCCACTCGCGTAGTCGATCTCGGTTATATTCATCGGATGATGAATTCAATCCTGCCTTGGGCTGGGCCGCCGTCAGACGATTCAAGCAGCGACGGCCGTCCAGCCGATCTCGGGCCCTGCGCGACGGCGATGCCAGCATGATCGGTGAGATCTTGGGAGGCCGCTACCGGCTCGATCGCCAGGTCGAGACGGACGTGATCGGCACTGTGTACCTCGGGGCCGATCTGGCGGCCAACGAAACCTCATTTGCGGTGAACATGTTGCGGCCTGAGTTCGGCAGGTTCTCTGAAGCGCTGGCGCTGCTACGCACGGAAGTCCGGGTGACCCGGATGCTGCGCCATCCTCACATCGCTCGAGTGTATTCGCTCAATGTCGATCGCCGCGGCGTTTTCCTCGTCAGCGAGTATCTCGAGGGAAGAACTCTCAAGGCAGAGCTGCAGGAGATCGGTACGGGGTTGCCGTTGAACAAGGCACGCCGACTTGTCGCTGACCTATGCGCGGCGCTCTCCTACGCTCACGATCTGGAGGTGGTGCACGGCGACCTACAGCCGGCAAACGTGTTCATCACGCTCTCGGACCGGGCGAAGATCCTGCATTTTGGCTTGGCTCGCGCAGGGGCTACTCGCAACGGGCGCTTGGATCTGCGTCGGTTCGACGGAGAGACCCTGGCTTATGCCGGACCCGAGATGTTGCAGGGTGCACCTCCGGATCCGCGGGATGATGTCTATTCCCTTGGTTGCACCATCTACACGATGCTCTCCGGTGCACATCCCTTCGAGTCGCGTTCCGCGGTGGAGGCGCGCGACCTCGCGCTCGCGATGACGCCCTTGGAAATCTTGTCGAACGAACAGAATGCTGCCCTTGCTCAAGCGTTGACGTTCGAGCGCGACCAACGGACAACCAGCGTGAGCGCGCTACTCGCGGGCTTGGGCTGGGATGCTGACATGCCGGCTGCGGCAGGGCTCGTTGCGGCAGAGCCGGCCGATGCCCCGCTGGAGATTCGGGCCCGTGCGCCGGCGAGTGCCACGATCAAGTCGCCCGATGTGGCGGTGCCCGCTGCGGCGGTTTCGCCGCCGCCCGAGCGCGAGTCGCGCAGATTCCTGATGCCGGGACTCATCGTGCTGGCACTCTCGCTGCTGGCCTTGGGAATCTGGCTTTACATGGGCCGGGAAGACCATACCTCGGTGACGACACGCTCACCCCCGCCGGCACTGATACCCCCGCGTACGGCATCCTCGATCGCTCCCGCTCCTTCATCGGATACGCCAATCGCCAACAGCACAACGGCCTCACCCCTTCCCGCACCCACGGTCGCCGCTCCACAGCCTGCCGGCCCGGCCGCCGCTGTCGACAAGAAAACTGCTCCGAGTGCGCCCATCCCGATTCTGCGGCCTTTACCCAAGGCGGCAGCCGCGATGGCGGACAGCGACAACTGTCCTTATCCCAAGGACGCCATGGCGCAGGGGCTGACCGGCACGGTCTCCCTATTGGTTTATGTCACTGCCGACGGAAAGCCGACGAAAACCAAGATGGACAGGACCAGCGGCTCTGAGGTACTCGACCAAGCGGCCATTCGCTGCGTCGAGCAATACGGACGATTCCCGGCGCCCCCAGCCGACTCATCCTCGGACGGCTACTGGGGCCGTGTTCGATTCCGGTGGTCCTTTGGCACTTGAGACTAATCTAGACGCTGCAACCAAGGCGACCGCAGCGAAGTGGGCAATTCGGCCATGTCAAAACTGACCGCGAAAATGCAACATGCGTCGACGGCTGGTTCAGGTTCGGGACCCCTGACCGCCCTGCTCGCGAAAGCGACAGCCCTCCTTCAAACCGGACAACTGATGCAGGCCAGAACGGTCTACGAAGAGATCCTTCGACTGCAGCCAAGGCATTTCGACTCCCTGAATGCCTTGGCCCTCATCGCAGCCCAATCTGGGGATTTCGCGAAGGCGATCCAGCTCTTTGACGAAGCCATCGCGGTCGATCCCAGTCAGGCAGCACCCTATTGCAATCGAGGCCTAGCGCTTCAGAAGACTCGCTCGTTGAATGCTGCGCTCGCGGATTACGACCAGGCGCTGGCGCTCAAACCCGATTATGCGATAGCTCATTTCAATCGTGGGAACGTTCTCCGGGAGCTTGAGCGGTTCGAGTCGGCCCTGACGAGCTTCGGGCATGCCACTGCCATCGCTCCAGGGTGGGCTCAAGCCTGGTACAACCGTGCCGCTGTCCTGCAGCGACTGGGCCAAACCGACGCCGCGCTCCAGCACTACGATCGCGCCCTCGCGCTCATGCCGGGGTACGCGGAAGTGTCTTTCGACAAGGGGGTGCTGCTAGCCGCCCTGGATCGCCTGGCTGAAGCACTCACAAGCTACGACAACGCGCTGGCGGCCAAGCCGGCGTTCGCCGCGGCGCACTCGAACCGTGCGATCGTGCTGGCTCGGCTCGGCCGGACCGATGAGGCAATCCGCGGTTTCGACAAGGCGCTCTCCCTCCTGCCGGACTTTGCGGACGCGCATTACAACAAAGGCAAAGTCCACCACGAACGCGGCTCCCTGGATTCAGCGTTGGCGAGCTACACGCGAGTCATCGAAATCGATCCCAATTGTGCGGAAGCCCACTGGAACAAAGCACTAGTTTTGTTGGCACTTGGAGATTACGACCGTGGATTACCCGAATATGAGTGGCGGTGGAAGGGCAAGTATTGGCGCAATCTCGCAGATTCGTTGGAACACGAGCGCCGTACCCTCCCGAGTCCGTCGTGGCGCGGTGAGTTGCCCGTAGCCGGTCGGGTGATGTTCCTCTACGCTGAACAAGGATTCGGCGACACGCTCCAGTTCTGTCGCTACGTGGTCAAGGTCGCGCAACTCGGCGCCAGCGTGGTACTGGAGGTACAGCCGGAATTGAGATCCTTGCTTTCCGGGCTGCCGGGCGTCAGTCAATTGATTTCGCGAGGAGATCCACTGCCTCAATTCGACCTTCATTGCCCTTTGGCAAGTCTTCCGCTGGCGTTCAAGACCACGCCTTCAACGATCCCCTCATCGCTCGCCTACTTACGCGGCAATCCGGCAAAAGTCGACGCGTGGAAGCTCAAGCTCGCGGGCGGGCGGCCGCGAATTGGACTGGTATGGAGTGGCAGATCGACGCACGTAAACGACCGGAATCGGAGTGTTCCCCTGGCTCAATTGGTCAAATATCTGCCGGTCGGCTTTGACTACGTCTGCCTGCAAAACGAGATCCGGGAAGAGGACCGTCGGGTACTCGAGTCCTCTGCGCGAATCGCTCGAGTGGAAGGCGACCTGATCGATTTCAGCGACACGGCGGCTCTTTGCGAGTGTCTCGACTTGATTGTCACTGTCGATACCGGAGTCGCGCATTTGAGCGGAGCTTTGGGCAGGAAAACCTGGGTGATGTTGCCCGCCGTGCCGGATTGGCGCTGGCTATTGGACAGGACCGACAGTCCCTGGTATCCGACGATGCGATTGTACCGGCAGACGCGAATCGGCGACTGGAGCGACGTCATGGAGAGGCTGGAATCTGACTTGATTGCCGAGTTGGGCGGCCACCGCCGCCCGCTGTAGAGAAACACCCCGGCCCAAACGCCGGGGCGATCATCAGAAGATCTTCTTCAGCGCCTCGGCAAAATTACTGACGTTGAGGGTACCGATGCCCACAGCGGGAGAGTAGCCATCGCGGCCCACATAGTAATCGTTGTTGCCCGAATCGATCACGTTGAAGGGCGCCTCCTTACCCGTGTAGGCGCCGGACGCTTTCTGCAGTTCGTAGAGCGGCACATTGAGCAGGCCGACGCGAGTACCCACGTACTGCCCGATCAGGCCAATCACACCATTCAACTCAGGCCCGACAAAGCTGGTACCTCCATAGAAGGTCTCAAGCTCATAGCCATTCACATCCGACGTGTAATAAATCACGTAACCGGTGTCCGGATCGGCGTTGGCGGAAATGTCGGGTACGTTGCGCCCGGCATATTCGCCAGGAATGTCGATCAAGAAGGTCGGGGGCACCGTATCCTCGTCGTAGACCGACTGATACGACGCCGTCTTCTGGATCCCCGACACACCGCTCTGATAGAACGGCAGCGCCCATTCGAAGCTCACGCCGCCACCACCGCCCACGGGAAAGATGCCGCAATCGACCGGATTCAGCTGGAGTTCGTCACACAGGGGTACCAGATAGTCCCAGCTCCATACCCGCTCCTTGGGGATGTTAACAACGAAATTAGGCAGACCTTTCAGCACATAGGTCTGCTTTCCGGCCAGCGTCGTTCCGCCCGCAGCGGTGATGTAGGGGTCGCTCGCGGGACTGTCGACACTGAGCGCGAGGCTGAAGTCAGTCGGGTCGTTGACATCATAGGCACCGGAATCGCCGGCGGCCGCGAACATCGTCTGACCTTGCAGTGCGGCTTGCAGGAATACTTCATGGAAAGCCGTGAGTTCACTGACTATTTCTCCCGTGTACGGGTCCGTCACCGGCGAATTCACCAGGTTGTTGAACCATTCCCAGTCGCCCCAGCTCACCGAGATCGAATCGGCTTTGTTGCTCTCCACCGCCGAAACGAAGGCATCGAGGAATCCCTGGTTGGTGTTCGGCGCCTGGTAAACGACGACGTCAGCCGCCGGCGCAATGCCGCCGGATTGTTCCACGTCCAACGTGGTCTCGTCCGAGCCGGATGCGTCACTCGGCGCACCGGGGCCGCCGTCGATATTGATGACCTTGATGCGGTCCGAGTCGACCTTGAGGCCGACGGCTTTCCAATACTTGAACGCATCGCTCGGTGTAAAGCTCGCCAAGGTGACGATGCCGAGGGTTCGTCCCTTACCCGTAATGCCCTTGGCCGATAATGGCAGTACATTGTAATACTTGTCGAAATCGGCGACCGTCAGGAACCCGAACTCGTTGACGAGACCGGTGCTCTTGGCGGTTTCCTTGATCTTGAGCCGGCCAGCAGCTGATTGCATCTTATGCGGCACGAATTCGGGGCGAGTGCTCAAGCCGAGTACGCCGCTCACGACCCCGCTGATTTCGGCGGGGACCGTCGCCGCCACAGTTGGCGCCTGGAAATGAAACTCCGGCGTCGCGCCATGGGCCGCGACCAGGTAATCGTGCAAGGTCACCTTGAATGCACGTTGAATGTTGGCCGGCGACCCCGTCACCTGCAGCGCCGTCGTGCCGGAGCGTTCCGCCTTCAGGCCATAGGTTGCAAGATAGGCAGCCGCGACGGCGACATCGTCATCCGACACACCGAACTGCGCCTTGAATTGCGCAGGCGTCAGGAATTTATGGTAATTGGCGCTGGATTTGTCCGATAGGGACTGGAGCAGCGCATCCGCGGCGGCGGCATTGCGAAGTTTCAACGGCAGCGTCAGCGTGAGTGTCGAGGAACTCGACGCCGCCTTGAGCACACCCAAGTCTTTCGGGGCCGGCGTCTCTTTTGTGGGATAGGGAGTCGAGCCCATCACCGAAGTAGAAATGAACATCAGAGCGCCGACAGCAGCCATGATCGCAGGAGAACGCGTTCTCATAACAAATCCTTAGGCGCCCGTGACAGGGCGTCGTGATCAAGTGGTTTTCATCCCGTTAGTTATTAGGACAAACGTTTGTCCCTTTATGGTCACTCTAGGATCACACGTTCGCAGGCGTCAAGCGTTTTTATATTTTCACGGTCTTGATTAAGACGCTGTGTCCATACGATGGGTGGCTCGGATCACACCGCGTTATGTGAAATCGTGCCCGCCACTCGCGACCAAGCGCTCGCACGCACCGCACTCATTTGAATTGCTCGTCCACCTCCAAATCCAGCGCAACCGCATGGCGATTGGTCTCGTTGGCAAGGCCGATGATCGCGACCAGCTCAGCGTGCTGTGCCGGCGTTATCCCTTTCTTTCGCGCAGCAGCACCATGCGATGCGATGCAATATCGGCAGCCGTTGGTGACGCTGACCGCCATGTAGATCAACTCTTTGGTCAACGGATCCAAGGTTCCAGGCCCCATGACTTCCTTGAAATTCGCCCACATGCGGCGAAGCGTCGGCGGGTGATGCGCCAACACCTTCCAGTAATTGTTGACCCAGTCGGTTTTCCGATAGGTCATGATGTCGTCATAGACGGCGCGTACCTCAGGCGACGCGTCCGCATAGTCGATTGGCGCTTGGGTGGCGCGGCTTTTGGTTTCTTCGGGCATGGCGGTGTCAATCCATCGGTGCGATTCATGCAAGGTTAGCATGCCGCTCCGGTTGCTTCGATTTCCACCAGCAGATCGAGCCGACAGACATCTGCCTGCACATAGACCACGGAAGTGGAGGAACGCAATCTCG
>Ga0209208_10013382_pt1 | contig 10256 bp, 8 predicted proteins | sample S1TSphfallax_3_FD_187694 | JGI IMG/M metagenome (GOLD analysis project Ga0209208, IMG submission 187694) | Host-associated microbial communities from peat moss isolated from Minnesota, USA - S1T2_Fd - Sphagnum fallax MG (SPAdes) (version 2) | ecosystem: Host-associated > Plants > Peat moss >... | reverse complement strand
ACCCCACTCAAATAACTCTGACGTAACTCTTAAAAATTGAAACTACTGCACAAGATTGTGTCGGTACGGCTCACATCATCCTATTTGATTAGAGGATGGAATATTTTTTTTTGTCTCATTAGGCCCAATAATTCTCATCCTAAAATCAATTGGAGGGCAAATCATTCTCAATTCTCATTGGCTTTTGAAAGATGAGGAGGCCATTGATTGGAGGGGAGGATTTCGAAGCTTCCATTGGGCAAGGGGAATAAGCCCAAGGAAAGGTCATGGAGGCTTACCAAGGGAGAGGGAAGTCTCTTAGGTTGGGGAAAAAGGAAAAAAAAAAGAGAAGGAATGTGTGGAAAAAAAGAGAAAGGATTGTTCTATTTTGTGGAAAGGTGTTGTTCATGAGAGAAATGTGTGCAAGAATTAAGCATGGAAGGATTTCCATGACAAAGCCTCTGGAATATTATTTCAAATAGTTGTTCCTCTCAAATCCACCGTTAGATTTGTGTCAAACTTAAAATAGTTATTGTTAAGAGGTGTAGAAGAATCTCTCCAAATTTTTGCATCATCGGTTTGGTTGTAAGGGAGCTACACTTGCCGGAAGTGGAGGGTGTTGTAGTGGAGTTCATGGAAGGATTTCCATGACAAAGCCTCTAGAGTTTTATTTCAAATAGTTGTTTTTCCCAAATCCACCGTGGGATTTGTGTCAAATTTAAAACAGTTATTGTTTAGGAGGTGTAGAAGGTTCTCTCCAAATTTTAGCATCATCGGTTTGGTTGTAAGGGAACTTGTCGCAACCCCACTTTGAGGCAAGTGTGAGGATGAGACTCACATTCCCAAAAGTGGGAATTTGGAGTCCTCCGGGACTCCCACAACTTCAGAGCTCGACAGCAGAGGGCAAAATACCTCGCCTTGAGATGTTCTTTATACCTTTGGAAAGGTCTTGAAGTGTAGATGTCGAAAATGGCCTTGCATGAACCATTTGGACATCTGCAACACAAGTTATAGTCGAAAGAAGGGCCGAGAGTCAAACTGGCAATTTGACTCCCGATCACAAAAAGTCAAGAATTGACCCGATCCCGGTGTGTCAGATAGAGTGTGACACATTGTTGGAAAGCTCTTGAGGAGAGTTACAAGTTTTCTTTAGACCTCATCCTGATCAGAGGTTTGAGCCGAGAGTTATCAACTCCCAAAGTTTTGGGGGTCTCAACCGGGACAGTTTCGGAACTCCTTGGGAGTCCCGGGAATAAAAAGCCATTTGGATGCGGGTGCCACAGAGTAACGCAGAGAATACTATATGGGGGAAGGTAGTGGCTTCCCCCGAGTCCGGGCCGTGGTGAGTCAAGTGAATCCAAGGTCGCTCGTGGTTTGTCCCAACACCAAAAGGATGCAGAATGAATTCTAACCAACTTGTTGGTTGGTTTTGGATGCAAGACCGAATAACTAAGTAGCTTGTCCCTCTTCCTAGTCTAATCCCAGAACTTTCAGCACGCCCCTCTCACCCCCTTTAGTGCTGGAAGCTGGGAGCGACACCAAGTCCCATCTACTTCTGCTTTTTTAACATAGTTGGATTCTTTTGAGTCTAACAAGGGACTTGGGGGCGTGTCAGAACTACACTTATCGAAAGTGGAGGGTGTTGTAGTGGAGTTCATGGAAGGATTTCCATGACAAAGCCTTTGGAGTTTTATTTCAAATAGTTGTTCCTCTCAAATCCACCGTTGGATTTGTGTCAAGCTTAAAACAATTCTTGTTTAGGAGGTGTAGAAGGTTCTCTCCAAATTTCAGCATCATCAGTATGGTTGTAAGGGAGCTACACTCGCTGGAAGTAGAGGGGGTTGAATTGTCTGTTTTTTTTCCTCAATCTAAGCAAAGTGATATTTAATCCCAAGGCTTAACTCTTGATCAAAAAAATAAAAACTTATAAGATTTTGTAACATGGCTCCTTTTAGATTACCTTTTCAAAAATCCAATGCATGTTAGATTAGGAGGTTGTATGTAGATATTATGACGAATGGAACAAGAGGGGTTCAACCATCAAGCGTGACATCAAATGAACATCAACATAATGCCCCTTCACATTCCATCATGGTGAGTTATGATTCTCCCACAATGTTTTTGTATCTTCCAAATGGACACAACGCATTAGATTCTTAGTGAACTTCATTGCATTACATTGAACCACCTTACTTGTTAGACTACAACTACATAGTAGTTCCACTTCCAAGCGGGTTTTGTGAGTGCATATCTTCATGTTGAAGGTGTGCAAAAATGCCTCACACAATTCTACAAATTTGTAATGTCTATAATGTTATTGCCTTACTAACTTACCCTTTTGGGTCTTCTACATACCCTTCTACATAGACTCCAAAGACATTTACAATTAGTTGTTTGCTAATCACATACACATGATAACCAAAATAAATATATGTGCCCTTGATAACAAATGTGTTAAAAAATTCCAACATAATATTTAGCATTAATGATTTCTAGTTCATCAGAAACAGAGTGATAAGCCTTACCTTAGAAGCCCACTCTTCCTCTTCACTGATGTCCTTCCAATTCTCCATCTTTTCAACATGCTTATCATAGTTATGTTTCATCTAGATCCACATAAATCAGTTAGGGTTTGGAACGTGAATACCTTTGTCCAAAAGTGTGGCTTTATCCATGATGGTTGCGCATCTTTTCACCTCTATAGAACTTAGCGCATTCATATCGATCTCCATTGCACTTGGTTGCATTACTATTAATATTTGCACTTCTGTTGATGACTGCATTCCCTCCTCAAATACTTCTTTCTCCTTTGTGTTTTGCTTCACTACTTGACAAACTACTACTCCACACCTTTGTCTTCCTTCGATTCTTCAATTTGTGCATCAAATCCAATGATATAGCTCTTAGTTTTAGTAGTTCATTTGAACTCCAACCTCTTCTGCTTTTGCATAAAAACTTAACTGTAGATGTTTTGGTTCTATATATATCTTGAATTATCATATGCACAAACTGCGTCTTTTCATTATACGTTGCCTTCCTCACATTTTGAAAATGATGGTGAATGCAATGGTGACCTTATGACCAATGGTTGAATGTTTAGCACTCTAGCACTCTAGCACTCTTTGCTCATTTCAACTCTTCTTTTGCTTCTTTTTTTCTCAATAGTTTTGTTTCTTCCACATGTTTCCATCTATGTTCATTTTTCTACATTTCCTTCTCCCTTGCTACTCTTTGCAATTTTTCAATTGTGTTCTTCACATTCATGCTTCTATGAATTCTAGAACTTTGAAAAACACACATAATCCTTTTAAATTAGGTATACTAATCCACATCGTTCTCCATGGACACCTTTTGTTGACTTTGCAAATACATCTGCTGATTGTATTGATACTTTTGTTCACTATGCCAACAAATCTATTAAATGTGTCCACACATTTGATGACTATGCGAATACATCTATTTTTTCAATTGATGCCCCTAATACACCAACTTCAGATTTATGTATCCCAGTTTTTGTTTTTTTTGCAATTTTCACTCCATAATGGTTTGTCATCTAAAGTTCTGAAGTCAATATTGTTTTAACCTTAAGATCCTTCTTTTGTTGTTCTTTTTCATTATTCATATCTTTAGTTTTTATGTTACATTGTCCTCATCTTCCACTTCTGTATGAGAATCCTCCTCTTGAAGTCCACCCACATTTTGTTCCTAGTATATTAACATTTGTTGTTTTTATTTATGAACTTTAGATTTCATGTATTTATATAGTTTGAACTTATTCACATTGACTAGCATAGGATTAGTCTCAAACTTCTCAATTGTCACTAATAACATAATGTTATTTGGCAACACATATTGTACTTTGTATGATCCAAACCATTTCCTAATAAACTTCCTTAGATGTGACTTATTTCCCTTTGGAAACCATATAAAACATAATCACCAAAATTGAATTGCTTTTTTGGATTCTTTTGTTGATTCCATAATGCTCTATTCCACTATTGAATACCATTAATTTTTGCAACTTGCATTCTAGCCTCTTACAACTTTTCCAATTTTGAAACTCTATTAGTTAAAACTTTCATTGAAGTACTATTTCTTTGATCTCCACTAACAACTAACATTATGTATTTTGTGGGTATCGATGGATGTAGTCCATACACTAATTGATATTACCATGTTGTTACTTTGTATGTAGTTTTATATGAAAATAACATTTTTGACAAATGTTCATCCTAATATGTTCTATTTTCATGAACTAACTTGGTCAAAAGAGTCCTTTGAGTACCTTGTTAGTAGACTCAACTTGCATTCCCGTGAAGATAATAGGTTGTAAAACTCACATGTTTCAACAAAAAATGATCTATCAAATACTTGATGGCATCATTATTGAAATGAACTCCCTAATCTGTGACTATAGTCTAAGGACATCTAAACTTGGTTAATATGCACTCATATAGAAATTTTGTTGTTATTGTTGCAAAACTGGTTTTCAATGCTTTTGCCTCCACCCACTTGGTAGCATAATCTGTGGCTACAAGAATGTATTTGTTTCTTGTATATTTGTTTATTGGCTTAATTGGCAGTACAAAATCAAGTCCCCATTTCATAAATGGTTCCTTTGGAAGACTTGTGACCGGCTTTCACTATTACAAATCATGGTTTTTTGGCCCTTGAGATTGGCTGCAATGTTCAACTTGACTGAATACATTGTGCATTTTGACTAAAGGCCCACAACATGAATGACATGTGTAGCCTTTAATTGTTTAAGTTGATTAAAATGACCCAATTAATGATGTGTCAAATGGAACATCTAGTCAAGTTGGACTAATAGTTAAATGACATTAGTCAATGTGGCTAAACACCTAGTCAAAATGTATACATAGTTAGCTACACTATGCTTATGTGTGTAATGTGGTGGTCAATTTGTTAAGTTTTTTTTACTAGTTTTCCCACCATATAGTTAGTTGATTTCTAACTATGAAATATTTTTCATTTTGTCCAACAAAGGTCTTTTACTTATTAGTGTAGCCACAACTATTGGCTAATGTGTGAACATGTTCACTTGATTTTCCTTCCAAAACTCTGCTTTTGGAATTTGACAATATTTGGAATAGCAAAATCCACTAAATATTTAATATCTTTCACTCCTTGGGTCTACAAATGGTTTACAAAATTACATTTTATCTACTGTCTACATGACCTCTCCAAAAGCATTATATATGCCCCCAAATTCCAACACAACTTTTACTTTTGCTTTTATTTATTTTAGTGAAAAAATTATGTGATGAAAATTATTTGGGCTCACACAACATCAAATGTTTTTTCTTGCTAGAAAAGCTCACAATGTTGCACAATCTATTTAATTGGTTGTAGCCTTCTCAATAATTTTACAATTTAGGCGTTCCCAAAAACATTGCCAAAAGAGTAAGGAAAATAGGGCTTGAGATGACTAAGATTCTTGAGACAGCTTGATGATGACCAAACTTAGAAAGGCAATTGATGTAAACCTTCTTTTGAAGCCTAGAAAACAACTATTATAACCTTGTAGATTAAACATTCAAACTATAGGGCTAAGCATGTCATTCAACACAAATTGTTATTGATATGTAATTAGCTCCACTTTGTACACACGTGAATTAGTTTGTTAGTGACCATGAGCCTAAATAACTTGAACATGAACAATGTCACAAACTTGGAAGGTCCATTAGCATTCAGAAAAAGTCAATTGGCTATGGAGGTCATGACTATTCCATAAACACATCGTAGATGGGTGGGCTTAAACTGCCCATCCATGATGTGTGTATAGAAGTGCCATGAGATCCAAACCACTCCTCAACTCTTGTGGTAGCTTTACATGAATGCAAATCCTTGCAATCTTTAAAAGGACCTAACTCCATCATCAATCATGAAGTTGACAACTATAGTGCTTGCTACTATTAGGGAGCTACCTACATAATGAAATAGTCCACAAGTTGTGGCAGTTTCGAATTCCAAGAAAAAAAATGTTCAACATCCTAAACAAGGTTGAGAATATAGTTACGACCTTGCGCATCCATGTTCTTGGGGTCACAACCACCACAACTTGCTAGAGTTGTGAATTTTTGAACATGTTGCAAAAAGTTGTTCAAAAAATACTTTCTTAAGGTCACTACTATTGTTGAATAATCAACTACAGTCTACACACACATGAACTAATGAACTATTAGTGACCATGTTCTTACATCTCATTCTATAAAAACATTTCAACTAACACCTTGATGCACCAATGAGTGAAGTGGGTTAATCCTATATGGGTTAGCTAAGGTATGTTCGAATCCACAAAATAGGTTGTTGAAGACCCAACCCATGACCCCAAGGTAGCCTTATATGTTCATTACTAGCATTTGCAGGTATTGACAAATAAGCCAAAGGCTTGTGTGTGTCATGAACAAATTGCACAATTGAATATCCTCTACAAGGTCTTTGTAATACCATCATTGGAAAATTATACCCAAGATTTAGGAAATTTATAGTCCAACTCACCACATAGGCTTAACCTGCTTTGGAGTTGTACCTTACACATTATGCCTCACAATTTCATGCATTAGGGTTTAGGCAAATCCCAATCACATCCACAAGTCTTGGCATTACAGGTCAAAGCATACATGAATGGCATGACTATCAAAGATATTTTTCAATTTGTAGATGACTCATCTATGGGTACAATATCCAAATTAGTAGTAATAACTAGTTGAAAGTAATCAATTACTACATTGTTTTTTCCCTTTCTTCCTCTCTCAATTCCATATCCCTATTGGTGGGTATTTTAACCTTGGAACATTAAAATTAAAGTATTCATAATCAATGCCATTGTATTTGTATTGTCATTTGGTTTTATCTGAAATGTCAGTTTGTTTATGTCCAAACAATGAGTTGAAGTTGTTGCCCTTGGTGAATGAAGATTCTTACATGTCCTTTGGTTTCTAGACTAATGTAGCTTGCTGGTGTTGCATGTGTATGTGTGCATTTGGGCATATGTTTCATGAACTTTTGCAGAAAAGTGAACATCCAAGGCCTTGGATGTTGAGAGCTCCATCCCACCCAAAAAGAATGTTGACAATAGATGTGAACAAAATAAACATTATAATTGTAGATGATGTTGATGACCATTGGAACGCCACCCTTGATGCTTATAAGGCCGTTGGCCAAGGTGATGGACTAGAATCATCTAGCTATGATGATTCAAACTACAAAGATGATGATGCCACATGATCCAAGCAAATGAAAATGGCATTGCTAGATATTATGACCACATCAAGTGTTCCCAAACCTGATATAGCCACTACATTTGTTTCTAGTGGCCTTGCTAGTATAGCTCTTGCATTTTATTTAAGTGCAATCAATTATCAAGGGGCCATTGAATTACTTGCAATGCCAGATAATGTGTTAAATGTTGGGCTTCAAGTTGCTCGATTGCATGGATTAAGTAACAATGGTGTGGCTGGTAACTTGGGGAACATGGGAATTGGATTACAAGGAGTGTTGGGTGGGTTTCCCAACCTTAACATGGTTGTTGGACAATGGAACCCATTACAACAAATGTAAGCATTGCAAACATTCGCATGACTAGGTCTATGCCAAATGGGATAGCGAGGAAGGTTGTTTATGTTAAATGGACAACAACTATAATCAACTGGACAAGGGGTAGTCATTTTAATTCCCAAACCAGCTATAACTCTGGGAACAAGCACATTTGTCTAGCTAGGACATGATCCAAATTTGCTACAACTTGAGGTTGGAAGGAATGCAAAAGAAGTAATGATTATTGGCATGTCAAAGAAGGATTGTGTTGCTCCACAACGTAAGGCACAAAGGATGATAGTGACTGATGCACACAAGCAAATTGTCATTAGGAAGGCTAATGGGTTGAGACCTTTTTTTGTCACATGTGACGCTTTTGGGAAGCCCAAATCCCCTCACTAGAACATTTAGGTTAACATGTTACATGCGTATTATAGTAGTCTTGATCCAAGCATCATTAGTAGAAAATGGCCATTTTGCAATTGGTCCTTGTGACTAATTTTTAATTGCAAGCGACATTTGCAACTAAAATCTTAATAATCGCGTTGGACAAGTCGCATTGACACTAGTCGCAAACAACAACGAATTTTGGATGAAAAAAAAAATCAACAAAATACGCCTTCATCCTTTGACTTGTCATATACATATTGTCGCTTGCATCTAGGATCCAACTTTTTTGGTGAACAATGGGAACAAATTATGTGTTGCCATGTGTCCCAACTTTTAATAATTAAAAATATATTTTAAATTTTTTGAAATAATCCAAGACATTTAATTTTTATGCTTGGATGGTTTAGATTGTGACACATGGTGCAATATAAATTTGCCACATGGAATATTAATTTAATTTAAATCAATATTTAGGTATGTAAGTTGAACTAGGTACCTACCTACCTATATACCTACCTACCCATCTAGGTTAAACACCTATCTAGATGGGACCTATTTACTTACCTAGGCCAAATATCTACTTAAGTAGGTAGGTAAGTTAGGGAAGTATGTAGTTAGGTGTAAATACATGAATATTTATATTTTATTTTGGGTTAAATCGTTTTCATTGGCTCATCCTATTTGTCCATGTTTTTAAATATGAAATTATAAAGACAAAACACCTTGTTTATATACTTTTCAAGATGAGAATGAAAGCCAAAACATATGGGATAAACTTTTTAGTTGCAATTCATTTGTGACTAAACATTTTTTAGTTGCAAATGACTTGCAAGTAAAAAGTTTATCCCATATGTTTTGGCTTTTAATCTCCATTTGAAAAGTATATAATTAAATAGGTAAGTAACAAATAACTAACTAACTAATTAGTTAACTAATTAATTAATAAAATTATTAATTATTTAATGAATAAAATATAGACAAATAAATTAATAAGTTAGTTAATTAATTAATTAAAAGTTAACTTTAAAATTAATTAATTAAAATTATAAATTATCCAAATAATTAATTATTTATAGTAATAATAATATATTATTATTATTGAATTAATTATATTGTTAGTTATTATTAAATATTATTTAACTTATTGGCTAGATAAATAGTAATAATATTTATTTTTCATTATATATGAACTATAATATCTATCAACCAGTTTCATTAACTAATAATGGCTAATATTGAAATAATTAGATAATTATTAATTATTATTATTTCATAACCAAATAAATTAATATAATAGCCGAAATATTCAGTAATTAATAATTAAGGATTATAAAAATTGAATAATAGTTTTTCTTAATCTAATAATATAATTAAAACCTATCCTAGTCTAATTATTTTATTAAAATTATTCCCACTATTATTTTCATTTTTATGATTCATAATAAATATAAATGTATTTATTAGTAAAAATAAAATTAATAAAATTATTATTGTAGCTAGTTGGTAGCCAATGTTTATTATTTTATTTTTATTATTCATATTATTACTTCATTCATTATAGCTATTTATGAATTATTACAATAAATATTTTACATTTTAAACAATTATAGTTTTCCTTCGAAAATCATTTTTGCATTTGCATATTAATTTATTAGATTTCCATTCTAACTACTACAACAATTATTATAAAATAATAAAATAGAAAATAGAAAATTATATATCAATAATTGATTATAATAATTGAATAATTATTAATTAATTAAAATTAACTATAAATTTGAAATATAAAATATAAAATATATATTTAATATTTTTGGGTAATTATTATAATATAATAATACTTCATAATCGATTATTTATTATAACAATACTAATAATAATAATATTTTGTAATTTTATTAATTATTTTAATAATTACATAATTATTTTTCCTATCATATCATTATCGTCATCATTATGATCATTATGTAATAAACTGTAATTATTTTTAAAAAGTTAATGAAAAATAATACTAAAATTTAATTTATTATAATATGTAATTAATATAAAATATGATATTAATATTAATAAATGTCATTTGTAATAATTTTAAGAAGTATAATAAGATGGTTTGGATAAACTTGTAATATGGGCACAATGTATTTATTAAATATTTTACATAAAATTTTAATATACTCAAAATATACACTAATTAATGTAACCATTATATTGAGGTTATTTATGTTAATAATATTACTTGAATACACATGTAATATGGTTGTGAGATACATTCAAAATATACATTTATAAATATTAATAGACCCAATTATATTCCTTAAAATTCACAA
>Ga0209208_10013381_pt1 | contig 10256 bp, 7 predicted proteins | sample S1TSphfallax_3_FD_187694 | JGI IMG/M metagenome (GOLD analysis project Ga0209208, IMG submission 187694) | Host-associated microbial communities from peat moss isolated from Minnesota, USA - S1T2_Fd - Sphagnum fallax MG (SPAdes) (version 2) | ecosystem: Host-associated > Plants > Peat moss >... | reverse complement strand
CGTCCAAGAGTGCTGGGATTACTGGTGGGAGATCAGTAGTGGTGCCAGTTTCTTCTGGACGTGGTGTAGGGGCTCATGTGGGATTGATCAGCTTGCGAGCTTCCAAAGTGGAGGTGGAAGAAGAAGAGACGGGAGTGGTCACAGGAGGAGGAGGACGCAGAGTAGTAGGAGTGGTGACGACGCGTAGATTGACGTTAGCTCTCGTTGCTGGTGTGATGAGTTCATTGAATTCTCGTGTCGCGCCTGCCAATGCCGCGTACGGTGAAGCGGGTACGTGCGTAAGGGGGTCTGCCAGCAGCTTGACTTTTGTTAGAGCAGCTCCACCAGTGCTCAATATGTGGCCCTGCACTGGAAATCTTCGATGAAGTGCAGCAGTAATATCCAGTGGATCCACTAAAAGACTCCTCCGATATTTTTGCAGGCTCACATATTGAACGCCTGTGGAGCTGCTCTTAGGGCGGTAGTTTTGTTTACGTGAAGAGCAATTTTTGTAATTGTAGTTTTGTTTTGGGTAGAGTTTTTTTGGTTTATGGTTGGTTGTTTGCTTTGTCGTTGTTTGTCAATTCTCGATTGCTGCCACTTCGACATCAATGCGCTTGCTTATGGGTCCTTTTTTTTTTGATCGTGTTCTTTTGTTTTTCTGTTTGCAGCAAATGTTTTTGGTACCCTCAAAAAACAAACCGGTTTCACCCCTTACGTGGGTGCAGAAGGCTTCAAGCTGGAGATTCCTTCCAAGTGGAATCCCAGTCGAGAAGTGGAATTCCCGGGACAGGTCTTGAGATATGAAGATAACTTCGATGCCACCAACAATTTGTCTGTGTCAATCACTCCCTCGTCCAAGAGCTCTATCAAGGACTACGGCTCACCAGAGGATTTTCTGGCATCTGTAAGTTCACCCCCAGAACTGTAGAAGACGAGGAGTGTTTTTTCCCTTCCTGTAGCAGGTTCTCTTCTTTTCTCTTGTGTAGTCAGTCGGCCAGCACAAGAACTTTGTACCCTAATTTCTTACCTTGTGCTATAATGTGTAATGACTTCTGCAATGGAAATTTCAAAACCCATCTTCAGCCAGAAATGCTTAAACCCATGTAAAGATTTTTGGGTCAGGAATTACTTACACTTGTATGCACACACAAATGTTGAATGTTTTCTTTTTCCCAGGTCTCATACTTTCTTGGGAAACAAAGCTATTCAGGAAAGACATCCTCTGAGGTGGGTTTTTGTGGATTTCATGTTTGGTGGTGCACTTTTCTCTCATTGTCAAGTGAATCGGGGAAAAAAACCAAAAAGATGTCATGGTTGAGCTAATCCATAAATTGCAATTGAAAAATTTCACAGGGAGGTTTTAGTGATGATGCTGTAGCTACAGCAGCGTTGTTGGAGTCATCTGCCACAGAGATCGATGGGAAACCCTATTACAAGTTAAGTGTGTTAACTCGCACAGCCGATGGAGATGAAGGAGGGAAACATCAGCTTTTTGTTGCCACCATCTCAGATGGTAAACTGTATGTCCTCAAAGCACAAGCAGGTGACAAGAGGTGGTTTAAAGGCGCAAAGAAGTTTGTGGAGGGCAGTATCAACTCCTTCAATGTGGCCTAGACTTTCAAGTTTTCTGAATTTTCTCCATCTTGATGACACCAATTCTTTTGATGGTTTTCAATTCAATCACAAAATTCATTCTTTTCCATTGTTCTCAGTGTAACTGGCTAGAAAAGAACCGACATAGAGATGTTAACTTGTGCAATTGTCGTGACACTTGTGTGTTCAATCATTTGAACATTGAACATTGAAACCAAAAATCTCTCCAACACAAAGCAGTTGGAATTGGTATACAAAAATCTGTACTGTGCCTGATGAACATCAAACAATGATAAATGTCCAAGTATTTTACAAGCACTCAAAGCATGGTTAAGAAGAGGAATTGGAGTAATGTCTGCAGTGCATATCTCAACCTGTTGAGAAAGAGAGTTCCCAATTTTGCTCTGTGCATTGGACTGTTGCAAATAAACTGCAAAATTCAGACAATGTCACCATTCTCAATTGAACTTCTGTACATAAGATCTTCTTGAAGAAGAGTTGCACATAAATGTGCAAAATTTAAGTAAACATCAGGAATTATTCCTGTCCAGCAGCTAGTGCTAAAACTCCTACAGTACTTATAACCACACAGATCAACTCTTTAGAATCATGCGTGTTGGCAGATGAAGTTCTAATCAGCAACTTAGAATCTTGTTGCGTGTTGTCAGGGTTTAGGTTTGTTGTAAGCTTTAGCTCATTCATAAAGATCTCTGGGATCATTTTCACTTTGTGTCATATGTTCTTCATAATCATTGCCATGTGATTTTTCAAAGATAACTGTGCAAGCACTCCAAGTGTCTGTGCTTTCCTCAGATTCTCCGTTTTCAATAACTTTTCCAAGAAGCAACATGAGAATATGTAAAAGAAGTGCATTCCTTGCTTCCCATCAGACATAACAATAGAGGGCAAACAGGAGAACATGACTGCAGGCAACTAAGTTGTTTATCCTGTAAAATCACCTACTGAAAATTTTAAGCAATCCCACCATTTCATTAGACTTTTACTAAACACACCCATTCCCTCACAGAAGAAGTAACAAATACTCTGCAGAAAACTTGTTTTGCTCCACTAATAACACCTGCAACTCACGTCTTCTGCAGAACAAAAGCTACGAAAACGTTCAAGAGCATTTCATTCCGAGACACCACTGACCAGATGGTGCTTGTGCAGAATCTGAAACATAATATTCCATCTCTTAATGTTTACTTTTGTTTTAGGCCAGAGATGGTACAAAACACTGACAAAGCTCTGATTAAGGCAGGACTTTTTTCACTATCAAATTCATTTTGGTATGCCAACCTGATGAGCATACATTGAACCAAAAATGAACAACAAAAATATCGGCAATATCAATCCACGACTCTCAAAACCTTCTTATTTCTATCAATTCACCTTCACGTGGGTTGAACCCACAGTGCAATTACATGGATTTCCAACTCCTCTGTACAGCGGCAGGTTCACCTATTCAGCTATATAAATGCCTTTCTGAGAAAACCAACCTATCTAATGTATTCAAAACCATCCACATAGTGTACTTCATACCTCTTCACACCTTGTTCAATACATATAGAAATCTGCATTGTTTTTGCTTCCCACTATTACATCTTTTTTGCACCTCCTCCTTCAATGCACCTAGAAATCTGCAATTTTTTTTCATTCTTGCCACAACATCCTGCAGTCACACAGCAAACTCCCACAGAGAAATCGCCTCTCTCCCCCCCCTGCTGTGCACCTTTCAAATCTCACAGCTGTTATAAAAGCTTGCACCCTGACCTACACTAACCACATAGAAATCTGCATTGTTCTTCCTTCCCATCATTACATCTCTTTTGCACCTTCTTCTTCAATACCCATAGAAATCAGCATTGTGGTTTTTTGCTTCCGCCATTGCATCCTGCAATTACACAATAAACTCCTACACACAGAGAGACAAACAGAAAGAGAGAGAGAGAGATCCCACTTTGCCCATTTTGAATTTCGCAGCAACACCATGGACAAAGCTTCCACCTGACCTAACCTAACCACATTTGCTGCACGCACAACTTGAATCCTGTAACATCAATGGAACTTGCTTGCTTACTTGCTCCTCTTGTCTTCCGCACCATCATCATGCCCAGCATCAAACCAAGCAATGCAAGAAAGAAAGCAAGGTGATATCATTGCTGCAAACAAACAGCTTTCTTTCTTTCTTTCTTTCTACCTACAGATTTGAAATTTCTTCCAATCTGCAAAACCTGGATTCAACCTGAGCTTACTATGGCAAAGAGTGCCAATCCTAGCAAGATGAGAAGCCAGTGGCCACTGTAATCCATCAAACCCCTCCAGACCCCGCTTGTCCAGTTCTGATTGTTCCCGTAGTACATGTTGTTGTTGTTGGCATCACGATATCCGTAGCCGGCGGGCCCGGCAGCCGGCCGCCACCATGGCCAACCAGCACGTTGTTGCTGCTGTTGCCACCATGGCATCACCCTTGGTTTACCACCGGAAGGGAACGACCTGTTTCCCCAAGAAGAATACGGGCGGTTGTAGCTGCCGGGACGAAAGCCTGGACGCCACGGGGATCCGGAAAGCCACTGGGCCAAGATGAAGAGCACCACGGGGATCAAGAGAAGCGGCAGGGGGAACGACGGCGATCTCTGATACACCACCGGCGGCGGCGGTTGCGGCAGGCTCATGTAGGGCATGGCTGCGATGACAAGGATGACGCCGAGGATTGTCGCCGGCACCCATGGTGATGGTCCACGCATTTCTCTTATGCTTGGCCGCGACGGCGGCGGCGCCCGGGTCATCCACGGAGATGGTCCGTAGCCTAGGGGCCTCCGCGACGGCGGCACCATCCACGGCGTTGGTCCATACATCATTGGCCTTCGCATCATGATGACAGACAGAACAGAACAAAACAGACGTCTTCTCTTTTCTTTTTTTTGCTTGAGTTGTTCTTCGCACAGAATCCTGGAGAAAGAGACGAACAGTTTCTAGAAATGGAAAGAAAAATGAACAAAGCGCTTATAAAACCCTAAGACCTCCGAAACCTCAAACAAGCACAATGAAAACTCAGAGGGGGATTGGGGGTAGACTTCCTTTGGAAGAGCTTGAACGAAATTTGCACTACAAAACTTGAAGGCTTCTGAAACTTCAAAGGAGCACAATGAAAACTCAGGGGGACTAAACAGCTTTGAAGAGCTTGACGGAAGCAGTTGCCCTAGCAAGTAATAATACTTACGAGTAGTATGCCCGAGAGCTTGTGCCACAAGGTGAAAGCTTGAAATCGATTTGGAAATTACTAGTCTCTCGAAACTAGGTACCCAAACAGGAGGGAAGGAGCCATTTCGTCTTCAAAGCAGCCCGCAAGTCGCAACCATGGCAACAACGTCCCACCAACTCTCTTCACAAAACTAGAGAGAAAGAAACAAAAAATCCAAAAAAATCCAAAAAAAAAGTTGCTTCAAAAGTGAGCCCAAATTTACTGCTAACTGCACCACCACCGCAACGATCGACGATCATGAAATCACGGGGAAGAAAGTGACTTCAAGAAGGAGGAGCGCAAAAGGAACGAAACTTTTCTGTTCTGCGCTAGAGAAGGAGAGAAGACAGACTTGGAGAGGGGAGAGAAGAAAGGGAATGTCAGGTGCCAATTCCAGATCCCAATTCAAGTCCCAAGGGTATTTTGAGACTTGGAAAGGCATCTTTGGGCCCTTGTCTCGTGGCGATTTCTCGTCGGAAGAAGAAGGGACTGGAATCGCCCGGCTGCCATTACCGACGAAAAGATTGAGCCACAGATCGTGCCACGTGGAGTGAATCTAGTGCCTAAATGCTCAACACGTGTCATGATACTAGGTTATGTCATCGGATGTCACCTCGGAAATGGGTACGTACCTATGTGAGATCTGATTCGGGATCTGGATTCTGGGTGTTTTTTTTTTTTTTCCTTAAATTTCTGGGCTCTTGGGGCAGTTCGAATTGGGAATTTTTTAGGTGCGAATTTCATTCCATTCCATGTGTGAAATTTTTCTCCGAGGATTCTGGAAGCGGGCAAGTACTGGAAAAAAAAAATGTACTAGGGTGGGGATAGGAGAATAATGCTAGTCCTTGGACTAAACTTTAAGGAAATTTTAATAATTAATAAATAAAATTATTTTTTAATTTTTTCCTAACACTCCTGCTTCTTAGGGAGTAGAATTTAAAGGGAAATAAAATTTATTAGAAAATTAGGGGATTTTTATTTTATTTTTTAAACTAAATCCTAAAACCCTACCCCAAGGATATAAGGGTTAGGGAAGATTTTTTTTTTCCCTGACCCTTCAGCTGATCATCACATGCATGTGTTTGGTGCTTTTTAAGTTGGGAACTTGGCCTGCTTCCATGGACCCTCCTAAACCCTAATTTTTTGGGCTGGGCACACCCTTGGGCTACCACCCTCAAATTAAATTAGGGGAGGCCCTCGGAAGCAGGCCTTCCCTTATACTTTTTTCTTTTTTCTTTTTTTTTGGTGGGGGGGGTGTAAGTAAGAGTAGACATTTATTTTTAAGGGCAAAAAAATAATTGGAAAATTAGAGTGGTTTTTAAAATTGACATCACAAGCACCCCAATTCGGTGTTCCTAGGGGGGGCCTCTTTGGGAATGATTGGGGAGAGACAAAATTGGGCTCCACAATCCATGATCAATTAATTCATCCCAACACTTGAACTTTCTCTCACTTTTTTGCACCCAAAGCTCTCTCTTATGTAACCACCCTTCTCTTTTTCCTTTTCCTTTTCTAAAGCACAATTCATTTGTTGATAAATTAGAAGTAGAAATGATGGAAAATGGGGTTTTTTTTTAGCTAACCAAAAGGTTTAGAAAATAACCCACCCAAAAAAAATCCATTTGTTATGTGAGTAGGGAAAAAAACATGAGAAGGGCAGGTGGAAAATTGTTGCCATAGTGACTAGGCACCCCAATAATGCACCATGCAAGATGGATGATGGATGATATGTGGACAAGAAACTCTTTTTTTTTCATTCTATTCCTGTCCAATAGCTAACCACGGTGATAGGCTATTATGTCATAAACCATCCACATGCATCTACCTACCTACCTACCTACCTACCTACCTACCTAGTAGCCACCAAGTCCCTTAACCAATTTACATACCTACCTATCTACATACTAACTATTTACATTCCCTCTTGGTGTAGTTAGTACTCAACTCATTTACAAAGGGAGTTGTTGCCTAGGTAATAAGGGAATGGTGGAAATAAGAGTGGTTTAGAGGATGGGTTACCTTAGTGACTCAGTTATGGTTAATCCAAACCTGACTCAAATGGGTGACATAATAATATCCCCAAAATGCCCAAATTGGCCCCCAAAAAACACAAGAAGATGGTGAACTGAGTGGCCAATTGTTTTTGGAAGTTGTCTCACATGCAAAGCTCAAAATAAAGAAAAAGAGAGAGAGAGAGAGAGAGAGAGAGAGAGAGATGCATCATCATGTGATATAGAAAAACAAATATGTAAAAAGACTTGTCAAACACTTTAAACCCTCAACCCATGGGCCTCCTTTGATTGAGGTCTCCTCTTATTATGATGCCTTGGGTGAGTGAATGAGAGAGAGAGCACCTTCATTGGTACCATGGTAAAATCTAAATTTGGACCCCAAGTTGTACCAGGTTCTTGGGTCAGAATGGGGGTCTGGTTTTGGTCACCAAAGTTCATGCTCAAACTGGGACTGCAAGTGGGTGGAAGACTACTAATAGCAACCCACTTGGAAACCAATCAAACTATCTACCCAATTAGAAACAGGGAATAGTACAATTTCACTTGTGTTTATTGGACGCTTCCAGAGGCTCTGAAAGTTGTGCCTGAGTGTTCAGGGTCCCAGCAGTCAGTCCTCTAGTGGAATTGATTTAGTGGGTGGGTTCGACTGATGATGAACCCGCATCCAAGATTTGCAAGTGCTGCACGATCACATATTGAGTACTGGTGGAGATGCTCTTAGAACATGAAAGATTTTAGGTCATGCCTGTGAGAGTGAATTGTCACCAAGTTTTCTTGAGTACTGGTGGAGATGCTCTTAGAACATGAAAGATTTAGGTCATGCCTGTGAGAGTGAATTGTCACCAAGTTTTCTTGAGTACTGGTGGAGATGCTCTTAGAACATGAAAGATTTTAGGTCATGCCTGTGAGAGTGAATTGTCACCAAGTTTTCTTTAAAAATTGGCCATTTTAGGTTTGAGTGCCAAAAAAAAATTCTCAAAATTAACACATGAAATCATGTTTTAAACCAATGATTTTTCTTTGGATTTCTTTTCAGTAACTTGAAGGAGCTGTCAAAATATGACCGAGTGAGTATATATATAGCCTAGTATTGAAAAGAGAGCTGTTCTTCGAATTTATGGAAATAAATAACCACCCAACAACTGGTAAAATACTAAATTTGGTGAATTTTTCAACAAAAAGGAAAGAAAAATTAGTTGAATTTACACCAAAACACAGACAATTTTGCAAACAACAAAATTATCCCCAGAAAAAAACACTGCTCCTAAGCATTATTATAAGCAGAGTTTTTTGGGTTTTTTTTTTTAAATTCTTCCAATTTTTTTATGTAGTCACACTCACCATCATCCACAAGATGAATTAGCCAAATTTGGCTACCAATTGGAGACAAAAGTAAAAAAAAAACATTTAAGAATCTTGCTATATTTTGGTGGCTGACTAAAAGCCTATTGTTTAAATAAATATGGCAATTTCAAACTGAGGTTATGAGATTAGCGACATTGCGAATGAAAGTGGAGCAACATGAAATTCATCAAAAATTAGACATCAAAATTCAACCAATTCAGCAAAAGATTAAATATGGAAGAACAACCTTGTTTGGTTTTTTTTTTTAAATTATTTGTTTCTTTTTGTTTTCTGAAAATTTTCATTCATGAGTTATTTTCCTTTTTCTTAAATGTGTGCAGTTTTTTTTTAAAAAACTTTATTTTCCAATTTGATGTCACAAAAGTGGTGATTTTTTGTTGGAAAAAAAAACATTTTACACCAAATCTGCATGACCATTTTTCCAAGTTTTTTTTTCCTTTAAAAAATCTGTGAAACAAACCCCCCAAAAAAACAAAATTGTCACAATGAAAATCATTTCTTGTGTAGCATTCCCACATGTTGTTGTTAATAATACCTTTAAATTTGTTCTCAACCAAATATGTTTTTTTCAAAATTAATCTCAATCACATGATTAAAACAAGGGGTGCAGCCTAACCATTTACATTAAGAAAATATCTTAAGGCAAAAGAAGAATTATGAGAATTCAAATATTTCACCATGCAAAATATAATCTTAAAAAAATCCTCTAAAAGCTTCAAGATATTATTATAACTCTATAACCAATCTCAAGTTTCAACACAAGCCAAAATATCATCTTTCAAAAATCCCTAATACAAAAATAGACCTATTATTTATTACCTAGTAGGGGCCAAAATCCCTTATTAAGCTACTATACTCTATAATGAATTTAAACACAATGTCCTTGCCTTGGTAAGCAAGGCCAACAAAGTAGTTCCCCAAAATACCCTTTATGCCCCCCCCCCCCAAAGTCCCAAATTTAGCTCTTTGTTTTTCCCAAAGTGTATTGTTCCCATAGATGTCCCCAAAGTGTGTTCCCATGCATGTCCCCAAAGACCACCCACCCTAATCAAGTTCTCAATAGTTATTTATTTTGTTCCCATGTTGTTGTTCAAGTCCCCCATAGGTTCCCGATGTGTTCCCAATAGCAACCCACTTCATCCCTTATCTTTTGGCCTTAAGTTCTACTCTTGTAACCTATATAACTAGCCCAAAGGAGAAGACTACAATTTATCTATTGTACGAATGCCAAAAGTTCAATCATATAGGGTACATGTACAAGATATGATGCTCTTCCAAAAATAAACCAATAAACCAATAAAAGAAAATTATTAATTTTGATTGGTCCATCACAATAATTGACCTATATGACATGACATCTAATTTAATCCTCGCTTCACATTGTTCAAGAATCCATGTTTATAGATGAGAAAGAGGAAATAGCGTGCACACTATTTTGCACACTATTTTGAATATGGTTGATCTTGGTGGAGACTAGTGTTGGCTAGTAGTTGCCTAGCATCAAAGGGTTTGCTTTGTTACAATGATATCCAATATCCACTATGTCAACAATGGTATCAACTACATCAACACATGTATCCACTACCATAGTAACGGTATCATCTACATCAATGAAGATATATACAACCAAAAAAACAAGCATGTCTCTTACATCAAGGTTTATATTACGACCAATGTCCATTATTTATACTTTTCATATATATATATATATACATGCTTATGTGTTTACTTTTGAAGTACAATTTAAATTAGATTAAATTATTAGTTCTTCCAACTACATTTTGAAATTCATGCACATCTACACGCATGTCTAGCACAAGTAATCCAATGTGTAGATGCACAAAGTTTATCAAAAAAATTGAAGGATTTATTCTTGGTTAGATATATTGCTTTTCTTTTTCTTTTTTTGGATTAATCAAGAGGAGCTAGACTAAACGAGATTGTGACTTGGTTCAAACCCAAAATTCTTATGCTAAATGTAATTTGCAAATTTGAATAGTCAAGTCGTTTTCATATATTCACTTCCCTAGGGGTGTCAAATAATCAACCAATTAATAATT
>Ga0209208_10013380_pt1 | contig 10258 bp, 12 predicted proteins | sample S1TSphfallax_3_FD_187694 | JGI IMG/M metagenome (GOLD analysis project Ga0209208, IMG submission 187694) | Host-associated microbial communities from peat moss isolated from Minnesota, USA - S1T2_Fd - Sphagnum fallax MG (SPAdes) (version 2) | ecosystem: Host-associated > Plants > Peat moss >... | reverse complement strand
AGCAAAGAAAACAACAAATCGTATGAAGCATAACATTTGTTATGATACTTGTTAATCGTTGAAATAAGAAGACCAACTCCAAATCACCGTATCAACTTATGCTTCCGAATTCAAAATCTTTCCTTGAGGCAATTTACTACTCATAAATCAACTCAATAACAAGCTACACAACTCTTCCATAAGCAAATCTTGCACATTGCATACTACGAAGATTTCCCAATGTAGTTGTAAAAGACACCTTAAATTCATAATAATCTTCCCTCAAGACACTAATAAGCCATCTTATTATGTTTTTGGGTGAGCTTTTACATGTTCATAAGGACCCACTTATGTTCCTTCACTTGATGAGTAGGAGTTGGCATGGCCATTGTTATGTAGCCCTTGGACAAGTGTGTTAACAACCCTATGTCCATGGGCCTTCTTCCCGTACCACATAAATTATTGTACCACAAAGAGCCCAAAATTGATGTGAACTTTTTAAAACAAGTTCAATCAATCACACACACACACACACCCAAAAAGGGCTTTTGCCTTTTTGACAAAAAAGAATGGATAATGGCTATCCACTTGTGGTATGCTTGAGACTTGACACATTGATAGCTCCAAGGATGTACTTATGGTGACATTATAGCTCCCATCCTTCAAAACATCATGTACTTGGATGAGCCCCAACATAATCATCCATCATCCAAATGAAAAATCACAAGTCATTTAAAGAGAGAGAGCGAGAGATCACATTCCAATTGCATTGAAATTTAAAATAATTTTGCAAAAAAAAGATGAACTTTAGAGCACAAGATATGGCTAAGTTAAATGGTTAGAAAATGGTTGATGCGGATGAAAATTTGCAAGGCTAGAATGAGAAAGAGATTTGGGTTTCACATTCCAAAAAATGCATTTAATTTTGAGATAATTCAAAAAGAAAGAAAAGAGAAATGGTACAACACAAGATAAGATAAGACTAGGTTAAAGGGTTAGGAAGTGGTCAATATGGATGAAAAATTGAAAGGCATTGAGAGAGGGGAGGGCTTTACATCCGTTAATTTGAGATAATTTGGGGGGGGGGGGGAAAGATAAATGGTAAATAAAGCACGAGATAAAATGGGATGAAATGGTAATGCAATAGGAAGGAGTGATAATGAAGTGCATTGACATGGATGAAAATTTGCAAGGCATTGCGAGAGGGGAGGAAGTTTTAAGGAAGTGCATTGCCATGGATGAAAAATTGCAAGGCATTGAGAGAGGGGAGAACTCCACATTCATTAATTTGAGAAGATAAATGGTAAATAAAGCACGAGATAAAATTGGATGAAAAGGTAAGGTAATACGATGGAGTGATAAGGAAGTGCATTGACATGGATGAAAAATTGCAACTCATTTAGACAGAGAGAGATGGACTTCACATTCCTGGCCTAAAAAAAAAGGCCATTTAATTTGAGATAATTGGAGAGCAAAAAAAAAGAAAAAAAAAGAAAAATGGTAGATAAAGCACGAGAGAAAATGGAATTAAACGGTTAGGAAGTGACCACGTGTCGACCCACTTATCCAGGAAAATCCACAAAACCTACCACTCTCACCTTATCGGCTTCCGGGAACTTTCAATCTGCACCGCACAATTCGGTAGTGTGCTCATCCCTACTCCCTGATTGGCCCGTCGTGGTGGTCGGGATTTCGTCACCTGGTTTCCGCACCTCGTTTTTGAGCTTTTCTCTCTCTCTTCTTCATCAGTGTGCGCATTGCGCGTGTGTTGTCTTCTGTGTCGCTCTGTGTATTTCCGCGCACTCTCGAAAATTCGCAATTTTTTGCAGCGTGTTTTTGGTAGCAATGGCGACTTCCTTGGCAGCTTCTTCCAGCGTTTCCGTTGCATCTTTCTGTGGTCTTAAGGCCGATGTCAATGTGAAGCTCGGAGTTGCTGCATCCGTGAAGATGCCGGCAATGAAAGCTGTTGTGCAGAAGGTACAAGCTTCTTACACGGAGAACAAGAGTGAGTCGTCGTCTTCTAGCGGCTTCCAGGGAATAGGCATGGCAGTGCTGGCGGCTTCTGCTGGGCTATTGGTGGCGGCTTCTTCGGCGAACGCCGCGACGGTGAAGATGGGAGGTGATGGCGGCGAGCTTCAGTTCGTGCCTAGCTCCCTAACTGTCGCTGCCGGTGAGACCGTCACATTTGTGAACAACGCCGGGTTTCCTCATAACCTCATCTTCGACGAGGACAACGTGCCGAGCGGCGTGAATGCGGAGAAGCTCTCGCGCGAGGACTACTTGAATGGACCTGGGGAGAAAGTGGAAGTGAAACTTGTAGAGAAGGGCAGATACGAGTTCTACTGTGAACCCCATCAGGGCGCGGGGATGAAGGGCGTAATCACTGTCACTTAGAGAAAGAGATAGTCAGTATATTCGTTCCTTCGCAACTATTTTCTTCTTTCTTCTTTCTTTCTTTCTTTCTTTTTGGTTGTGTAAGAATGAATGTCCCTCACCAGATTCTAGCAGCATGTATGTAGAGCAGCCATTCTTGGTCTGTATTCCAAAAGAGGACTCCTGTCAATGAAGCAAAGCAATCTGGTTTTCTGTTGGTGCTTTTGCCAAGTGTTTAAGAGAGGATCATATTGCTGCAGAGTGTATGTATGATTGTTATGTAGATTGCCATTGTATGCGCAACAACTGTAGCAGCAATCTATAATACCCTTATGGAAATAAAAATCTTTTAGTCCCAACTTCAGCTTGCCTGGTGGATGCCTTCTCTAACCTCCTCTTCCAAATGGGCACTACAACTACAAGTAGATCACAAGTGTTGTTGGTGCAGCACAATTTTTGCCAACCATCTGGATGGGAATCAAGATGTTGTTCCTAAGTCATGTATACCTACCATGAACTGGAAAATGTTGTGAGCTGAATCACAGGTGACAACAACTGCATCCTTTAGCTCCCTGAGTAGTAAGCATTCCCCATTTCAATTCCTGATGATTGAACAAATGCTCTCTGGGTCATCTGAGGCTGCCAAGGTTCCAATTCTAATGTGGGGAGTTTTGGCACAGGCATGTATGTTTGCAGCACCATGTGGATTTGACACAGTATCTCACAGTTGTTATATCAAGGAGATTTTTCTGTCTATCTTTCTGACTCGTGGAGAGCATCAAAGTCAAATGCACAAATGTGGATAGTAGTTATGCTGATATGAGACTGGATATCTACCACTGCTTTGGAATTGTGATCCAGTACAGAATCTGCTATGTTATCCTTTTAGGATAAATTTTGTCACTTTGGCGTTGTTGACCATCTGGGTTATTCATGGGTCCTGTTGTGATTTCAAAGGCCTCCATCTTTTCACTCTACTGTGTGGTTTTGTTTTCATCTTCTCACACATACACACATGTATACACATAACATCTTGCAGCTCTTGCAGCAATGGCTATGTTAGAACAGCACTGGCCAATCCCTCTGGCATTTACTTGCATCCATCTTTCAGTGCCTTATCAAGGTTGAATCTGGTGTCGTCAAGTTGTATTATATGGATGAAGCTGACAGGAATTTGAGGCTGTGCAGAATGTTGTCCATGGAGAAAATAGAAAATCCAGCAGCAGTAGCTTCCACCCAAAAGGTGTGGGTGATGCTGGAGGTGTCTGGTGGGCTTTCTGTTAGCTGCTGTGGCCAACTGTGTGCTGGGGTGTGTGAAGGTGGGAGGAGATGAAGAAGGGCTCAAGTTTGTGCCTGACAACCTTACTTACCATGCTCAAGTTTCTGCTTCACAACCTTACTTACCATTTTGATTGTGTCATGTTCGGGAAACCATTTTGTGTAAGTAGTGTGTATTCTTGCTTGGTAATCTGAGATGAAGAAATTGACTTGAAGTGAATTGTTCACTCTTCAGATGCAAAGACTCCCATAGAATCTGTTATGAGCTGAAGAAGACCATGAAGCTCCTCAACTACTCAACTACAACCACAATACCTGCAACCACTACCACCCTACTTCTCATTTCGGTATCATTCCTTGGGGTTCTGGTGGGGCTCAAACTTGTGTTTGTTCCACTTTGCAATCAAACCTTTCTCAACAAACACAATGACTTGACACACTCAATAATACTGTTTATTGAATCTTGATGCCAATTTCATTCCAAAAATAATGACAGAAAGCTAATAAGTTGGAACTAATAAGTTGATGCACAAACTTCTATCCCATCTTTCTTCCACAAAACCAGAAGGTTCACACATAGGTGTATAGAAGCATCCAATCGATGCAAGCCACAATATGCACACCCAGCAAGATTGACACAAGATTGACACATAGGTGCATAGAAGCATCCAATTGATGCAACACACAAGATGTACAACCAGCAAGATTCAAACAAGATTCATATATAGTGTATAGAAGCATCCAATTGATGCAAGCCATGAGATATACAACCAACAAGATTCAAACAAGATTCACACATTGGTATGGAAGTATCAAATTGATGCAAGCCACAAGATATACACCCAACAAATGCTAACTACATATGGAACGATGCCTAATGGCCAACACAATTGGGCAATCCTTGCGTGGTTTCATATATGCAACACCTTTCCCATTCTACAAACACAATCCAACCACAAGACAATGTGAAGAAGACTAGTGACATGCTTCATGAATCAACTTCCAAGGTCAAATGTGTTTGTTTGTCTACGAATCAATTCAATGCAGAATCTCAAAGCATGTGCATCCATGCATATGTGCACCTCCATTTCATGCAATGTGTGGAGGTGCCTTCCTTGCACACCCAACATGCGTGAAGCACATGCAACTTCTGTGTGGTTGATGCAATGCCTTTTCCTTGAATGCACCTAACTTCCATGCCTTAGACCATTTTTCCAACCCCTCCCTCAGCTCCTAGTGAATGAGGCAATTGTTTGGTTGTAGTTATGTCCAGTCCCTTCTTTCCTTAATGGATATTTCTATTCAGTTTACAACATGTAAGTGTTCAAATAAGCAAGCTTGAAGAAGAGAACACCAAAATAGAAAACAAAGAGTGTGCCGTCATTCATTTCCATGGTTTTGCCACAAGTAGCCTCCAAGAAATTGATCTTAGATGTCCAAAGAACTATCTTCACATTCATATGTGTACCCACCAGTTGTTTCTTTCTCCATCTTTTTAATATCAACATTTTGGCAAAATTTAACAAAATTTTCACCTAAATCATAAACTAAGCTATAATGAACCATCATATGAAATACTGCATTTTTTCCATAATAAAATATAAACTCTTGATAAATGTATTATGATCTATGTCAGAGTGAATGGATGTCAACAATGACACATTGTTCAACCTAATACCGTGGTTTCAAATAGAATGACCCGGCTATGAAATCAATAAGGTCCACTTGTGTGGACCTTTTGACCAATTAGAAAATGACACGTTCACTAAGTCATTCAACCACAAACCCACAATAAGCATGATCTTGTTCAACATTGACACAATATTTGTAAGCTTCCATGTGTACAAATTGACATTGTACACAAACTTAGGTTAAAGTGTGGGTTGCTTGAAACCATTGCACAATAATGGGTGTGGTTTATATTCCTCTCATCCACATGCACAAATCCAAAAAAACTGTTACATTGGTAATTTAGTAGGTGATCATGAAGCCCATTTGAACATTAGAAACAAATAATATTGTTGGTCAAATCACAAAAGCAACAAAGATGCAATCAAGGAGAACCATAAGTGATCATTCAAGTTGGAAACTTGAGGTGGTGTTAACTATTTCGCAAATTATGAACTAGCGTAAATGAAGCCCAATGGGTAAAGGCAGATGTGATGAAGCCCAAATTTCAATTTGGATGTGACAATAGGGAGGTTTTGGAGGTTGGACTATGATTGGTTGCTGAGAGAACAACAAGATTACCGTAGACATATTTTGTTTTAATACTACAACCCTGTGGTGGGGAAGAAAGTTTTGGATTAATCCAAGGTTATTTAGTGTCAATTCAGAAATTATATAACTAAATATAATTCATACATTCTTTTAGATTATCCAAATTTTATACCTATGATTTATGATTTCTCAAAGTGAATTTTTCAGAACATGAACAAAAAAGATTTGTTACAAGATTCCCTAGACATAAATCAAATGATCTTGTTCAATGTCATTCAACTTGCAACTTGATGTTGCCAATTTCATCTTTAGCAACCTTTGTTGTGGAAAAACTCTTACTTAATTCTCATTCTGGCAAGCACATTTTTAATCATTTTTTCTTCCTCCAGGTACTGCTCTAGGATTGTCCCCAATTTTCCAGGTCAAAATCCCTCAAGTGAATGGTTCGAAAGGTCCCCATAAAGCTGAAAAACTGGCTTGCACACCATTGACTCTCCTGTACAAGAACCATCAGGAAATATTACTGGAAATGTGAGCTCTCATTTGTAACATGCTGAAGTTAGTTGAATTGAAAGAGATTGCCCTCTTGTTGTATGTTAGGTTTGTGCATAGTTGGACGTGTATTAGATTTCTAGTACCAATGGGCAGTGAGCTCTATCATCATCTTGATAAAGGGTTTGACATCAGTGAAGGTCAACTAATTATATGAGCTTGAAAATGTTGAAAGCACCATGACTACTACATACCTGATCTCAGATAACCCAAAATGCTCACAGAGTAAGTACCTGTCGCAACTCCCATCACTTCACCACTTAGTTCTGGGTCCTGTACTCAACTAGGTTACATTGCGGGAGTGATATTGCATGCAAGGACACAAAATCTCTGGAATTCTTTCCCTCACAACTCATGGCAAGCATCCAAATTATGTAAGAATCCAATTTTTAACAAGGGGTCTCAAGCTGGAATTGAGCTGGGCTTATCAAGCAGATGATGGTGCATCCCCATCTTCCTCATGAGGCAACTCATGCCGGGGTTGATTATATTTCTCTCTTAGCTGCTTGCAAACTATAAAATCTCCAGCCCCATCCATACCATAAAACAGAAAATACACATAAGGATGATCAAAAGTGTCGAGGTCAGGCTCTTCTGGGCAGCATAAGTTCTCTTCGGCAACATAGGATACCATCAATGATGGCTCCTCCCGAACATCTACCAAAACCTGATAGAAAGGTTGATTAGGGCCACGAGGAAGCTCATTGACTCCAGCAGAATCAGCCCAATTTGAGGACTCGCAGCATAATGGGTCCATCCCACATACCACCCCACGGTAGCCATGTATCTTGTGTCGTATTTTCTGCCCTAATCTGAACTGAAAATTAAGTTGCTGGAACACCAAAGCTTTTGCTTGGGCTGCAAGTGATTCAGCTTCAAGTGCAGTAATTTTGTTCCGAACTGTAGCTGCCCTTGTGTAATCCTCCTCCTCTATCAGCTTCTGTAACTCTGATTTCAGTTGCAAGAGTGTGATGGCTTTATCTTGTGCTTCATCTTTTGATGAAGCTGAGCCCATCTTGGCTGCTCTTTGTCGAGCAACCTCCTGTTCTACTTCAGCAATTTTTTCACGCAGTTGTTGTGCAACCTCATATGCATCTTGGTTCAGAGCTCGTTGGAGTCGAGTGGTGAGATCTAGCTGGAAAAAGAAGAGTAGAAGTTCCTCATTTGCACTCTCACTGCGCTCTGCTATCGGTTTCCGTCGTGTTATCCCCTCCACCTCCCTATCACCATCTCCAGATTGAGCAGCCAGACAAAGGAAACTCTGTCGAATCCTTGAAGAATGCACCCGCATATCTGTGTTGAATTGACTTCGGTGTACAGAACCCACAAATCGCAATGCTATCTGGGATCCATAATCAGCAATTCGAATTCGAGGCTCTGAATTATTAAGACCTATATGAATGCAACTTGAAGCTGGGTTCAAAATAATTTGATTCAAGTTTCCTGCCAATGGAATTCTATGGCAGGTGACAAAAGATGGAGAAGAAACACTCATGATGCCTGCTCCCAGATGAACCCGGTAAGAAAATTTTATGTGTTTGATGCTGTGCGGCAGCTTGAAAGCCCCTAAATCTTCCTCATGTATCTTGACCTGCTGGCAATCACATAATATTTTTCAGTGATCAGAGAGGGCACAGATCTAAACCAAAACCCTCATAAGCAGTGCAGTCAAACATCAAGTTAGCCAGCTTGAAGCTTAATAGTCAGATCTCATTGAATTACTTTGAACCATAAAGATCCCGACCATCTTCCAAATTAACAGTGGCTAAAACCCTCGTTTGACAAGCACCTGACAACAATGCAGCTGGGACAGGATCGACCCTGACATATTCCCACCTAGTTCAGGAATTTGGACTGTTGAAAAACAAGAGACAGTAAATGCAGCCAAAAAATCAAACAGAACGCTCATCACATTCTTGCTTGCTTGGTTTTTTGAAATCAAGACCCTAACTTGCAACCACAAACCTCTATCATTCCACTGTTTGATCACAAAATCTTCTAAACCTAACCTCTGGCCATGACGAGAGGAAGGAGAACTCTCTGGCACGTGGAATTCATAGTGTATACAGACCACTTATGTTCTAGCACGGTTCAAAATGCATTGTTAAGATCTTTAGGAGGGGGAAAAAAAGGCTTGCATGCAATCGGGTCTGAATTGATATCACGAAGGGGGGAAGAACAAGACCTCCCCCTATCCCCCCCAAAAATTAAAAAAACACTTACCTGATTTGATAAATCCTGGGCGAGAGCTGGCCTCCTCTACACCCGAAATGGAGAACCCTGCTCATGGAATTTGCATCCTTTCTTCCGGGTGTTGGAATCTAAACTGCTCCACCACCTCTCTCCTTCTTCGCTCGGCCCCTAATAACTCGAAAGACAAGGAGTTAGGCTACACTGGAGAAACCATTAAAAAGTAGATGAAAAGAGCATTTTTCCTGAAAGACCCAAACCCTAAATTCACATCTGCAAAACCTCTCTCTCTCTAGCTTCCCAGTACACACACCTTTTTCACATCTGCAAACCTCTCTCTCTCTCTCTCTCTCTCTCTCTCTCTCTCGTATAGACACTTAATTCACATCTGCAAACCCCCCCCCCCTCTCTCTCTCTCTCCCTTCCTCGCATACACCTCATTCACATCTGCAAACACCTTCTCTCTTTCTCTCACTTGCCCTCATAGATTCGATCACATAAAACAAACCAAAACAAGCCAAAACAACAAAAATCAAATACAACCCAAAGACTGTTCGAAAGCAAAAGAGAAAAGGAAAAACCCAAGCCAGAATGCAGAAGCTGCTTACCAGTTAAGAGCTGGGAATCCACATCACATCAACTGTGTCTGGCAACAACCCAAAAAGCTAACTACAAGCGTCACCCAGGAAAAGCTCGGAAAAGATCAAAATTCTGTGCCACAGAGTTCAGAGAGTAAAGTGGGTGAAGAAGATGACTGTAGGGCCAGAGAGTAGCAACTGCAATGGCTAGCTAGCTAGGGAATGGATGGAAATAGGGTTTCTTCAGGAAATTGGTGGTTTGCAAGAGGACCAACTGGTCTGTGGTTCAATTCCCATGAATTGCATGATTTCATTCCAGCCACATTGCTTGAATGTCATTCAATTTTGTGATGTAGCTAAAATGGCAATGAGCTATAAAAAAATTTAGCCATTTAGCCAAATTTGGCTATAACAGCTATGAAAGGAAGTTTTTTTTTAAAGAATCCTTTCTTGTTGGTCACCTACTAGAACCTTATGAAATTAAATATGTTGTGATAAAAAAGAAGTGGCAATCATCCATAAGAACATTTAGCCAAATCTGGCTTTAAACCAGATATATGAAAGTAAAGTAATTTAAAGCATTCCTTTTGTATCTTTGGATATCTACTGGAAATTAATTATACAAATCTGGTGTTATAAATTTCTAGAACATTGTAAGAGTGTGAGGGCGCATTTGACAACACCAATTTTTTCTGTTTTTATTGTGCTTGCTTGCACTTGGGCTTTTGGATTCCTGAAGTTATGAAAGTTTTGCATGAATAATTTTTGTACATGAACTTGATTGGGCCCTGGACTTATGAAACTTAATTTCATGTTTCAAGAAGGCAGCTCCTAATCCTGACATGGAATACAAGCTCACTAGAAGTTGTGTGATTTTGAAGGTGCATCAATAATCTGAGGCACAACATACTTGCAAGTTATATAACAATTCAGCTTAACATGTAATGGCTTTCTCCGTAAGGCAAGTTCAAACAAGCAATTGTTACAATAGGAAATGTTTCCATAAAGTCCTCAAAATAATGAATGCATCCTTCAGAGTAACACCTGGTGAACATTCCTCAAAAATGTGGGGACCAAATGTAAACTAC
>Ga0209208_10013379_pt1 | contig 10259 bp, 6 predicted proteins | sample S1TSphfallax_3_FD_187694 | JGI IMG/M metagenome (GOLD analysis project Ga0209208, IMG submission 187694) | Host-associated microbial communities from peat moss isolated from Minnesota, USA - S1T2_Fd - Sphagnum fallax MG (SPAdes) (version 2) | ecosystem: Host-associated > Plants > Peat moss >... | reverse complement strand
AACTTGCAACTTGGCATTGTGTAAACTTATGCTTAAAACAATCCACAAACTCTAGAGTCCAACTTGCAAAGTTGAAACTTGGGAGGATTGATAGAAATTCTAGAAACTACACAACATACGTTATTCAAACTCCATACACACAACTCAACTTCAAAGACCCATTTTCAAGCTTAAGTTATGTACACTACATGTACCTCATAACATCACATAGACATGTGATGTGGATTTGAATCCTTACCCATTACGGGCATTGCCCATTGCAAAGCAAATGGCCTACACATAAAGAGACCCACATTAGACAAACAAATGAAACATGTTAGTCCATGCCCACCCATCCAAAAGTCTGGCACGCCTAATTCATGTTATAAACACACACATAACACAACAATGCAATGTCATAAATAGCTAAGGCAAAAAAACCCCAAGGACTCGAAGATGCATAAACCTCAATGCCCCACTTGAAACCCAATTCCAAAATAATGCAAAATTTTGACCAAATTCCATTTTTAATAACAAGTTGTAAACCTTATAGCAAAAGAACATGAACCATGATGAATGAGCAATTCATAAAACTAGGATCAAAACCTAATTACCTAGGCTTCAAATTGCTCGATGGGCTTTCTTTTTCTTCCAAGTTGCAATGACAATCATATGGGAAGTTTTCCAAAGTAAAGAAGGTTTGCCCAAACATCTTAACACACGAATCTAAATGTGTGTTCAACCAATTATGTACCTTATTTTTCATAAAAGCAAGTATGTTGAAACATTGTTCATTTTAAACAAATCCTAGAACTTGGACCATATAACAAATTCCAACAAGCTTAAATGATTTTGGCATTTTCAAGGTTAGCTCCAAATCATAATCATAGTTGCCAAAGGGGGTTGCAATCCTTCTTATACATCTTTATGATCTTTATAACATTTTTTTTCATGGTTTGAATGAACATATGTGCCTATTGTCCAAGGCCATACCATCCAACATAACATCCCATTGTTTTCTTAAGGACCCAATAGTTTTGGACAAAACAAAATTATCTTTCAACGAAGCTAGGTCATGCTTGAAATTTGTTTCAACATCATGCTACACCTACACAATTCTCATGGCCATCACGAATTCAAAATCTAGGAATCAATGTTGTAGTTCACAAGAAAATTGAGATGTTGCTTCACAACATTTTGCCTTAATAATTTTTTACATTTTGTTCCCACAACGTAAGAGAAACCAATTCCATTTTCCTTGTATGCACATCTTCAACAAACACCCATGCCAACTCAAATACCCACATGAAATGCACACCATATAAAATCATTATTAAGGCAAGCAAGATTCACGACCCATAATAATGGTAAAGCTTCATTCTGGAAGTTGATTAGGTTGTTGAAAACAACACAAGCATCATCCTTGAATGCAATCTTGGTTGCACTATAATAATGCCATATGTCAACTTGCACCAACTTCGCATTTTCAATAAAATGCACAACATAGATGATTTGAGCCTAAGCCATGATCTTGATAAAACCCATGTAACAACTTAAACAAAGGTAAGAGACAATGGAAGCTAAGCAAAATCCAAACACCAAGCGATGTAGTGATGTTGGCATTGGCAAGTTGACATCACATGCATTTTGATTCATTCACATTTGCACAATGAAAGGCATGTATTTGGCCAACACCTTTTTTACAAGAGATAACATTGATAATTGCAACATTTTCACATTTTGATAGATCTTCAAACCTTTCACATCCAAGAAGATAACCTTTCAAGCTCAAAAGTTTTCTTGCTAAATTGAATTAAGTAAGAATATAACCCAACAAGGAGTTTTTCAATGTTGTCCATTAGTGACTAGGAGGATAGAGTTTTCACAACCAAGTTTGTCATGTGTATAACACAATCGATAGGCACAAAAAAATGGAACATGTCACATTGATTTGAGTGGTGATGCCATTGCGCACATTAGTAAACACAAAATCTCTATTAGTCCCAAATCATAACACTAACTCCTACCCACAACTTCTTCATTCATACCCTTGAAATTCAACATAACATATAACAACATTTAGGTGAGACTTGTTGCAAATGCATTTGCTATCACCTTTTTAAGGATGAGTAGAATGGGCTTTCGTTTCCATTTCTTAAGCACATAAACACATATCTTGATTTAACTAGTGTTGTTAATTACAGAACCTTCATGGAAATGTATTTGGTAGCATTTAAAACCTCTTTCATTTTACACTCCACAATCTCACACAAAATCATAGCCATTTTCCACCCAAAACAATCACTCTTGTACATGCTTTTTGGGGTTGTTCTTGAACCTTAAAAAAATGAACAAACCTTTCAAGCTTTCATATTTATACCATCATGGCACCACTTGTCTCGCCTTCCAAAATGTGAAAACAAGATGCAAATTGGGTTTTCTTGTGTTTTTCTTCTCCTTTAATGCCAACACATACCTATTGGAAGACATTCACTAACTAAAATTGAGAGGTAAACAATTCCTCATTTTTTGGTGGATGTTGTTACTCTCAAAACAAATTGTGCCCTTAGGTTGACCAAAGGTATCCACCAAAGCCTTCTTCCTACAATAATGCTTATACAACCCATCAACCTTAGATGACAAAAGAATGTCATACCTTTTTATCTAGCTACACATTTTACATTCGACTTATGAAATCTTACCATCTACATTTATTGCATATTATACCTAGGGGAACCTTGTAGCCTAGATGTCTTGGAAGGTCCTATTAGCTTTATACTCAATTCTTTTTGCATATTTCTCTTGTTGGGAAGGTTCATGTGGAGGAGGAGGAGGCATGGCTTTAACAATTTTTGCAATAGTAGAGTTGTGATTAGATTTGCAACATGAAAAGGAGTAGATGAACCAAAAATTATCTTCCATTTAAAATTGGAAGGTGAGACAAGTGGTGCCATGATGGTATAAGTAGACAAAGAAAAAATTGGAAGATAGAAGTACAAAGAACACAAAAAAAAACTTTTGAAGCTGGGTAGTGTAAGTTATGGTGGTTCACTTTTGTGATGAAACAATATTTTTTCCCTAGGTACCTTTTATTGAAATGCATATGGTGATTGGTATATCCTTAGATCTACTAATTGGTATTTGAATCTTAGCTAAAAATTTCATTATGAAAAGAATTGTGTGGTTATTTATTGATAAAAAAATCATTCGTTAGTAGTAATAGACTTTTGAAGTCAAAATATATGGATTGGTTGTTTGATTAAAACATCACAAAATGGGAAAACTTTATTTATTCACATTCCAAATTTGTTATTGGGACTCAATATATAATGTAATACAAGATGATAAATTCATATGAGGAATTTTTTCTTTAAAAACCTTAATTGTTTAATAGTTAGGGACTTTTGAATAATTAAAATTTGACCATATTTTCATAAGTCCATATGAGTTGCAATTTTTGTTTGTTTTTCAATTTATTTGTCCCAAAAACATATGTTTTTGAAAACTTTACATAGGTCATTCATATGGACTTTGTGGGTTTTCCTTTTACGACTTCCAAACAAAAAAATTACATCAGCTACATTAAATACAATTTTCACATAAATTTGGGAAGGTTTGTAAGTGATTGAACATGTATTATTCAAAGATCAAAATAATAACATTTAAAAAAATAACAACCATGTCCCTTTGAATCATTTAAAAAAATCTTGTATGGATTTATAGGGAGTGTAATTTTTGTCAATATTGAATCATTGTAATGTGCATTCACCCAATTTAAGTTACAATGGGTAATAATTAAACCTTTAAAAAACATAAATGTAAACATTCACATGACTCTAGATTTGATGAACCTTCAATATGAATGGTGAAATTCAAACTTCAAGTGTTTAAACAGTACAAGGAATCTTGTCCATTCCAACCCATGCATTTGCAAATTTTATCTAAATCGACCATTTTTCTAACTTTAAATATGACTATCCTCCGTGGCACTTAGTAAAAATGACTAGTAATCACATAAATGACTACAAAATGGTTTGTAGTTGCATATCCAACTTATATTTGTGACTAATGTCAATTTGGATGAAAATGAAAAAGAAAAATACATTTATACATCCTTTTTAATGACATCCCAAAATAGATGAAATTGTAATTGTTTTTGTGACTTTTTACATCACCATCATTATGTAATTCCACCATAAATAGATGGTTAAAAAAACCCTAATTCCCTAATTATTGTAGGATTAATCCCATATTGGAGCTTCTTTTGCCATTTTAAATGTTTTTTCCTAATAACAAACTCAATTATAGGGTCTTATAATCTTGGATTTCATCACCCAAGTTTTCATCAGCTTCAGTTGCATCAACAAAGATATGACTCAAAGCATCCACGTTAATGTGTTGTGACCTTGCTCAATGTATTATTTTAAAACAAAAATCTTACAAGGTGTTGATCCACGTGCCTCTTCTTCCATAAACATTAGAAACAACAACCAACCATTCCAAAGGTTTGTGATCGATCTTGAGTGTAAAGCGATTATGGTAAAGGTATTGGCAAAAGTGCATCACACCCCATACTAGTGCATAACACTTTCCTTCCATAGGGTGGAACTTCTTATGCACATGAGAAAACACTTTGTTGGCATACGCAATCACCTATTCATTTCTTCCCTCCTTTTGTGACAATATGCTTCCCACACCATTGGACCAATCTACATCCAAAATGAATGGCTTTGTAAAATGTAGTTTAACCAAAATGGGGCCAGTAACTAAAGTAGTTTTGAAAAGATCAAAGGCTTTTTAGCAATTAGGGTTCCACTGAAACACTGTATCCCTTTTGGTAAGATCAAATAGTGGTATGGCTATTTGAGAATGGCCCTTTACATAGTTCTTGTAGTATCTTATTAGTCCCAAAAACACCCACACATTAATAACAAATGTAGGTATTGGAAAATTGGTAATAACTTTTATTTTTTAAAGATCTAGTTGTGTACTTTCTTGACTAACCTCATGACATAGAAAAGTCAATTTAGATTTTGCACTTTCACATTTGCCGAAATTAAGTTTGAAGTTAACTTCCCTTAATCACATAAACATGTATCACAAATGCTCAATGTGTTCTTCCAAGTTAAATCGTAGACATTCAAATCATCAACAAATACCTTCAAAAATTTGTCCATATATACCCCAAAAACCTTGGTCATGGTTTAAAAAAAGGTGTTGGTGGCATTTTTCATGCCAAAAGGCATGATTGTCCAATTAAATGGATCTAGTTTGGTGATTAAAATAAATTTGCAAACATCTTTTAAAACCATCTTAATCTACCAAAATCTTGATTGTACGTCCAATGCAAAAAACCATTGTGATTTACCTAGTTGGGTCAAAACATCCTCTACTAGAGGCATTAGAAATGAGTCTCAGTGTGTTTGGAGATTGAATGGTTTGTAATTTCCATAGAACCACCAACTACTGTCTTTCTTCACTGGTAATGTAACCCTGCAAGCATATTCTAAGGTACTTGGCTTCATCTTCCTTAATGCAACTAACATGTCAATTTTTTTCTTAACCTTAACTTCTTCCCAAAGAGTCTACTGGGTGTGGTTCTGCATGGAGGGAACCTTTGAGTGTCCACCACATGCTCCTTGTACTTGTAGCACCTTAGTTTGCCCTTATGTTAAGCAAAAAAATAGGGAATTACCCATGTAATGCCCATAATTTGTTTTTTCTTGTCTAAGATTAGGGTAAATCCTAATCTAAATTTTAATTTCATCCCATTTGCTTTTCTCTTAGGCAGACACTCTAGTATTTAATTCTTCTACCACAACATTTGGAGGGTATCTAATTGGAATTTTTTTGACACCTGCATGGCTTTTGTAGGGGCAAATTATTTTTCCCTTCTTTTTTCATCATGCCTTACACATCTCATTCAATCCTCAAAGTCATTATAGTCAAAAATCTCACTAAACATCACATTATTTGCATGTTTTTCGAACATCAAATTCATAATTTGATTTGGACCCTCATTTTGCATGAAGTCTTCTAGTCCATTATCCATAAGATCTTCAACCATTTCTAACTTGTTTTGCAAGAACAATCTTCCTTGTTCATCCTTTAGTATCTCCTCTATTTCTTCTTAAGGTTCTTCATAAGAATTGGAATTACTATCATCATCAAACAATGTTTAATTGTTCTTTTGCTTGTTTGACAAACCATACTTCAGTGATTGAGGTCCAATGCTCCTTGTCTTTAACTAGACCTCCTTCTGTCACCATCTACAACATGTTTACCATGTTTAGAGGTAAGATTTGGATATTATTTATGGGTCCCTGTTGTATTTGTATTACATTTTTTTTCTACATCAACCATTGTTCCCATCTTAATGAAGAAGTTTAACCTTAACATCATATCATAATTATTGGTATTCACTATCATGAATGTCATTAGACATTACACATTTCCAACTTTCATAAGTAATTTCGGGATCTCACCGAGTGCTTGAGTCACAACCCTAGATGCAATTTTGTAAGATTTTGATTTCGTAACTAGGTGCATGATGCCCAATTCCTATATTAACATTGCAAATATCATAGACATAGAGGCCCTTGTGTCAACTAATCATTCAACAAAATTATTCCCTATTTCAATAAGGAGGTGCACAATGTTTTATTGCGATGATTTTGGTTGATGTTAATTTTACATACTACATGCATCCCTTCCACCTTGGTGAAGTTGATAGTCTTTGTTCCTTCATCATGCTTGCTTTTGGCTAACTTGACCATGCTTTCTAAATATTTTAATTCATCATGTATGGTTAATATGGTTTCCATAAGAGATAGAGAAATCTTCCCTTTGATGAAGTGATGTAGTACCTTGGAATGAATAGTAGCATTCCTACTAAAGTCAAGTACATGCTTCGTTTCTCCCTCATTTGCAACTTCCACATTTAGTGTTTCCACATGTAATCTCCTTCTTGGTATCCTAGTTCTCGAAAAGATGTCATGCTTAGTGCCGCATAACATGTTTAATTGTTCCAAAATAGCCTATTCATTGTTCACCAAAACTTCCAAATAGTTATTGGAGGTTGATATTGTCTTCACATCCTTTCCCTGCTTCCAACATCTATCCTCAATATGTCCCACATTAGAACGGTACCCACGTTTAACCCCATAATTATTTGTTTTATGTGGTAGATGACATTTAGCACATTTAGACTTTAGGTCTCCAATATGCAAGCACATGGTGGCTTGATGTCATCACTAAACTTACAAATTTGGCACACACTGGAACTACTAGCTCTTGATGAAAAGTTTCCAACACCTAATGATCCTCCCTTAAAAAAGTTGATGGAGGACTCATTTAAAATATTAACTTGCTTTTCAAGAATAATGTTTGTATTCATACTTTCTTCTTATTCTTCCCTGACAAGTTCAAATGGCGTTTCACCAAGTTCACCCAAAACCTTTTCTACTTCCTTAATCTTTTTTTAGGAACTTGCTTCGACTATTGTTGCCAACATTATGCATGGTGAAAAGTTATGCCAATATTTCTTCAATATTGGCATAATTTTTCACCATGCATAGCTTTTGAATTTTTGGATGTGAGGAAGAAATCTATGTCCTTACTCCACATCCTTTATTTTTCCTTTCTTGCATAGCTTGTCTAGGCGGTCAAAGTATAGTTGGACTTGTTGTCGAGGTTCTTATTTAACAACATCCATTTTCATTATTATCTCATTGAAATTTACATCATTGAATTTATATTGCATACTTGTTTTCATTTCATTCCAATCACTAGTTGCAAGTCGTAACTTTTTGAACCAATCTTTTGCCTTCCCTCACAGATTTAGCTTTACAATCTTGAAAAGTTTCATTTCATCACATTCACAAACTTCAAATCCCATCTCAAGCCACTCCATCCAATCCAAAATATCTTCAAACTCCTTTCCCCAAAATAATTTGTCCATGCTTTTAAGGCTAGTTATCATGAATTAACTGATTAGAGACTAGTTTTTACTATTAATGTGTAATGTTATAAAAATTAACAAAAAATAGTCATAGAAATCCACATGAGCCACACTTTCTATCATCCATCTATGCACTCCAACTTTGTCAATCTTCATAATCTAATTTAATAACCTAGATGTGGCCCCTGCATGTGAAACCTTTACTATCCTATCTTTAGTTTTGAATAAATTTTCCATTCCAAGGACAAAAATCATGACAAACCTACTTTGGTCAATAGTTAAGTCCAAATGTCTCCAGCATATGAAGGCAACTTCTTGCTTTCTAAATTTGAATTAATTAAACTATAAGGTGTAGGGTTAGAAGATTTATCTATAGTTGGCTACTTTCCTTTGAACTAATATTGGCTTGCCATACCATCACAACCACCATTTACAATGATTTGAACCTTCATAGCTCCGTAGTCACTTCATTATGTTCTTCTTCAATTTATGAAATCAATAGTCAATTGCCTTCAATCTTGTTGCTGAAATCAACATCATCACAACTTACATACACCCAAAACTAGAGCCCTTTTTCAATTCTTGCACAACTTCCAATTTAATACACATGCATAATAACTAGCTAGCTCTATTCTAATGATTTGATTTCCCACCTACAATTTTTTAGAATGTTTAGGTCTGAAAAATCTTATTGTCCTTCTAATAAAAAATAGATCAACATATATCCATAAGTCTCCCAACCTAGTAAAATTAAACTTGATTTTCATAAAATTTAGGTAGTGTTTCATTTCAAATTATAAGGCCATCCCAATAAGTAAAAGAATATGGTATTCCTAGTGTTAATGAAGATCCAACACCATTCATCTCGCAAAATCTTCGGACATATTATTACATGAATGTCGAATCTAAATAATGCTACATTGGCTGCAATGTCACTTGGTATGGCTTGTTTAGGATCAAAACCTATGATGTTTATAATTGCAAAACCAAGAATGCACATGATCAAAGTACTTGGAAGTGGGTGCCTGATCAAATGCTTTAATTGCACTTTTGTGACTCATGTTGTTTGTAATGTTTTTCCATAACCTTGAACATGAAAGTTGTTCCAACATGAATGAAACTACGTTGATACCAAAAGAATAAGGAGCATCACACTTGCATTCCTTCCATTGAGCACGGAAGGATCTAAGAATTATAATATGATCTTGACAGAAAATATATGCATGACTTAAACAAGTGATTTTACATCTCCACCTCTACCATTACTTTTATTGTGCATGAACTACCTAATATCCTACTCTATTTGGATTATATAAATCTATGGGTCCATGCAGATCAGTTCATTCTGAATTCATTCTCACAAGCTAATTGGCCTTAGAACAACACTTCCCATACACTATGAAACCCACTAACAACAAATGCTTGAAAAATCCCAAAACAATCAACAAGAAAACACAAATGCAATGAAAACATGAACACAACGATTTAAGAATTATAGGCCAACAACTTCACTATAGTCCTTTAGGTGGCACTTAGTAGCCACTACATGCTCATAATGCACACTACTTCACAATGTGAAGTGATAGGATGGAGGTGGACAAAGAAATGAGACTACATCAAGTTCAATAAATGATTTTAACAATGTAACATTTTATCCCAATGTAGTCAAAGCTCCCATATATCAAGGTACTTTCTCCCTTTCCCACAATTCACAATAACACCATACCACGTACTTCACATGCTTTACACATCCTTTAGACCGTTCTCAAATTCCCTTGAACCTGTCATCACTTTTCCATGTTTGACCCCTAACTACACAACTAAGCTAACTTTGTCTAAAACACAACACAAATGCAACGGAGATTCTATGTTGCATATGGACTACAATGTTTCAACATACTACACCAAGCTATAACTACTCAATTGTTAGTCACTTAAGCAAATAGCATCGGGATTTTGTTCTTGAAAAACTTAGCCCCCTCTTCATTCGTAGATGTCTCCTCATATATCTTCATCTCCACCGAGCTTCACCAACAATTGACCAATCCTCTCTTGCCCATTTTCTCCAAGCAGTAAAAAAATGCCCCTCCAAACCTTCAACTTTGAGCATTGTCAAACCATAATGACAACTTGTCAAAATAAATAGCAACAAAACAAATCTAAGCCAAAATAAAAAGCAAAGTGCCAATGATGGAGAATAAAAAATGCCCCTCCAAACCTTCAACTTTGAGCATTGTCAAACCATAATGACAACTTGTCAAAATAAATAGCAACAAAACAAATCTAAGCCAAAATAAAAAGCAAAGTGCTAATCATCATA
>Ga0209208_10013377_pt1 | contig 10259 bp, 8 predicted proteins | sample S1TSphfallax_3_FD_187694 | JGI IMG/M metagenome (GOLD analysis project Ga0209208, IMG submission 187694) | Host-associated microbial communities from peat moss isolated from Minnesota, USA - S1T2_Fd - Sphagnum fallax MG (SPAdes) (version 2) | ecosystem: Host-associated > Plants > Peat moss >... | reverse complement strand
CCAAGAAGATTCGTGGAAAGCTCCTGTACCTTGTCTTTTGGCGAGGTTATCCTCCTTCTGAAGCTACTTGGGAGCCTGCTGGAAACCTAGTTCATGCCCAAGACTTAATTAATCGGTTTCACCAACGGTATCCTAACAAACCGGCTCCATCTGGAAGATGTCGCTTGAGGAGAGGATAATGTCATGGCCTAGGATATTTTGGGATACTTTAGGCAATATTATGGCCTAGGATATTTTGGGGATACTTTTGGCAATATCATGGCCTAGGATATTTTGGGACTAGTATGGTTCAGGGTTATAAAAGGAGATAGTTTGGGGAACAACTCTTCAACAGATCAACACCAGTTGATGGATCAATAAAACTTGTCTTGTCTTGTAATTCTCCACTTGTTTGTAGCCGGTCCATAACATTAGGTGTGTAAGGGAATATTTCTAGGCAACACACGTTTTGGCACCATTTTTTCTTACACCCACATCTTTTAACACTACCTTAATTATCACATCATTACACCTTGAATTAGATGGCTACTTCCTGCTTCTTTTTTAAGATCACGAGCCAAACTAGGACCTTGAGTTTTTTTTTTATTCCTTTAAGTTGGGGTTCCAACGCATACCAAATTTATCGACAAATGGTCAATCTAGGATGGCTTTTGAACACTTTAAAAGCTATTTTCACCCAAAAGATTAGCAATTTGATTCCCGACCACTAAAAGTCGAGAATCGCCTCGATTTCTTTCCGTGCGACATATTGTTGGAAAGCTTTTGACGAGGGTTACAACTTTGCTTTAGACCTCATCTCAATTGGAGGTTTGCACACGAAATTATGGGCCCCCAAAATCGTGGAAGTCCTAACTTTGGGGATTTCAGGATTCCCACTTGGAAGTCTCAGGACAAAATAACATTTGGGTGCTAGTCCCGTGGCTAGGCACAAAGTATATAGTATTGCCATTGCCAATGCCATTGCCTTCAATGTAACTCAAACCAAAGAAAGGAGCTATTACAATCGACACCCCTTTGAAAAATTTCTCTTTTTAACAATTGAAGTATATGGTGGCTTACATAAACATGTTGATGTGTTTTTACACATTTATGCCAATGCCATTTAAAGCTTGTAAGGGCCAGAGGCTTTCATTTTTCTACCTTGGTAATTTTTCTTTGTCAAAGAGTTTCAATCACATTACAAAAGATGCATACATTTTCCATCTTAAGTTGGGTGGTAGTTGTAGGTTTAGTTACTTCTCAACTTCCACCCCTTTAAGACACACCTCCCATCGCCACATACATTCTATTGTAGGCTGTCAATTTTTGACATAAAAATATGGACGACCTATTATAGGAAGTCAATTATGGACATGAATAGATTTTGACATTTACTTTGAGCCAAGTTGACATCCTGTAATTTTGACCTTTTTTTAAAACTCCTTTGAACATTTTCCTAATTTTTGATGTGTTTTTTAATAAAATTTTATAGGATTTGTCTTTATGTTTGTCCTTTCCCATTAGTAATCATATTTTTTCATTTATGTTTTTTCACATTACTCATGTTTTTTAGAACCTTGAAGAGTTTTTTTGAAAAATCTATCCTTTAGAGTTTTTAAAATGTCACATTTGACCATCTTTAGATATACCGTGCAAGAATAATTGAATATTGGACAATTTTACAAAAAAAATTCAATACAATAAAAATTATAAAAAAACTAAGGTATGTTTTTGATATTATTTGATGAGTTCAGAATTGGGTCAATCAACATAGGTCACATTAATCTATAGATTAAGGAAGGTATTTTGTTTGAGCCACGAAAGGTGGGAGACCATTAATGTCAAACCACTTGGACCAATCAATCAATAACACATTTTAGACTATGTAATACCTTTTGTTAGTCATAACATAAAATTGCTTTGATTTCACCTTGTCTTTGGGCCTCTTTTCATTCCCAAACCATAGAATACCTCTAGGGGGGTAGTGGAAGTGGGGGCAAAGGGAAACGCCTTTGTGCTTCTAGGGGGAGTGCCCAAGATTGTAGGTGTATTTTGATTTTTTTTAATTAATTACTTGAACGATGCAACCAACATTTTTTTCAATAATCACTTTAGTTTGCCCAATTACAATTTTTAATGGGGGTGCCTAAAGATCTTGGGTGTATATTCATACTCCCTATTAATTAGGTAAGGGTAAGGTAAAATGGTCAATGACCAAACACTTAAATGCTTAGGGTAGGCCGAATCCAAGGGTTGTTTTTGGCATCCAAACAAAACTTGAACCTCACTTATTTGTGCGTGTGGCACACTCAAAATCATCAAAAAATAATACAATTGAGAAAGTTATGGCCCCCCAAAGTAGAAGGGGTTAAAAACTCAAAAAAACAAACCACTGAACATTAGAAAGGCCAATTCCCAAACACTCAAAACAATTCTTTGTATGTTGTTATGTTGCTATTAGAGTTCAAAGATGATTTGTAGAATCTGAGGTGGTGCTCCTATTGCAAAATCGTTTAAAATGAATAATAAATAATAAAATTATGAAGTTTGAAAGTAATGGAGGTCAAAATGAAAAAAAATGAAAAAAAAAATGCATTTTACAATTTGAAAAACATATACTTTTTGCTACTCTTTTTTGGTTGGTCCTTTGGCTTTGCATTTCAAAGATGATTTGTACAACTTGAGAAGGTGCTCCTATAATATTATAAATCACTGAAAATGGAGAAGAATTGAGAAAGATCTGCCAAAATGTTCGGTCATAGGCAGGTGATCGGTGATGGGCCAGTTTGCCCTAGTGCACAAAGGTTTTTAATTAATTAATTACTTTTAAGGAGCCATGTTGATTGTCTCATCACAAATTTTTTTTGAAATGTTGGCCAACCCCAATTGAAGTATGTTTTGCTTTGACCCCTTTATAGTTTATATAAATGAAAGTTCAACTTCGGTCAAAACATATGGGAAACAAATGCGATGCTATTGGGAACATCTTGGGGAACACATTAGTACCAACAAAAGAATAAACAAAAAAATCGCCCCAAAAAAAACCCAAAAGAAAAAAACTGGACCATCCTCAGGGCATGCTCTCATTGGCCACATGAAAAATTATGGTCCTAAAACTGTCGGTCACCATTTTCAACCTGGTGTCAGTCCACCAACCGCAAATGGAGGGGAAAGTAGAGCATGGGTGTATATTTAATAAAAGCAACAATGGGTACCGACTAAGCGGTCACCAATGGAGTCAGCAGAGCCTGCTCCCTGTCCCACCCAAGAACAAAGCCTGGAAAAATGCCGGAATGGGCCACTAAAACCCATCTTTAGTGGCAGGCCCTGTGGGTGTGCACTGCCCTGACACCAGGTCCTTCCCCGACATGTAAAGCACTCCTTGATTTATTTTTTAGTGCAAGGGGATGTACACTTATTTTGGGTAATAAGACCCCAGGCCAATCTTATTACCAAAAATAAGCAGAATAATGCCATCCTTAGGACCGGAAGAACCCATCTCCCTCTTATAACCAAAAATAAGGTGAATAATGACCTCTATAGAAGTGGAAGAACCGATCACAGTCTTGAACCCCAAAATGAGGATAATAATGCCCTCTGTAGGGGCGGAAGAACCCTCTCTCTGGGATAGGGTCTTATTACCAAAAATAAGGGTACCTCCCCTTACAATAAAAAGTATCGAGGAGTGCTTTGTGGTGTGAAATGAAAGTCTAAATATCGTAGGTACCCCACGTTGAAGGAAGTGTCTCGAGAGGAAGAGTAGGCAGAAAGGAAAAACCATAGCTTTGGAGGTAACGGGGCCTAGCCTACTGCATTTCAATGAATTTTCTTTGAAGTCGCAGTCAGCTTGTGCCGAATTTTCACCACTTGGCACTTGGTGACGAAAACAAAATAACGCAGTGCAACTTTTACGAAGTGTGCTTGTTGTATTGGGGTGGGGGCGAAAATGGCCCAAAGTCGGCAAATTTTCAGGGAATTTTTTTGTGAAATAGCCAGATTTTGGACACTAAACAGGATTCCTAAATATTTGTCAGGTTCCTCTCTGACCTGTAGCCAAATTTGTGTAAGTCCTCTGATGGATGATCGCCACCTGCCTCACAAAATTGAAAATAAAATAAAATAAAATGCGATCTGCTCTGGCTGGCTGCTTCCCTACCCGTCGAACGCGCCTCCTTTCTTGTTCCTCCGTGCTTCTCTCATCCCTTCCGCATTCTTTCAGCTCACTGGTTGCTCTTTGTGCCGCTTTCTGTGCTCTACACAGCCGCGTCTTTTGTTCCGGAATTATCCCGAGACGGATAGAAACTGTTGATGCGGAGTTGGAAGGCTTGCACGGTGTTTATAGTGGTGACATACGGAGACAAGGTGTATTGAACCTGCGGACCTGAGACGTTCGTTCACTCAGGTAATTCGAATTTGCTTTCTTTGCATTTCGTGTACTTGCGCACTTAAACTGCATTCGGCAGCAAACTTGAAATTTCAGGGTTATACCCATTATGAATCGTGTAAGCTTGTTATGGTGAAGCAGCAATTAGGAACTTCGCTTTTGCAAAGGAACAAGCGTGACGGAAGTGGTGAATGAAACGATGAACATCCCACTTGGGGAGCTAGATTAGAATGGATCACGTCGCACCAATGTACTCCGGTGGATAATGGACTGCTTCTACACTTTGACGGTTGTACCGCGGGCAAGCTCAGTACTAAATACATAACTGCACCTGCCAGACGATCTAGGACGCTACGCTTGAAGGTACTACTGCTGACACCGAAGAGGCTCGTTTTGCACGTCATAAAACATTTTGTGCGCCGGAGAGACTTATTTCGTACATCATAAAGACATTCTTGCGCCGGAGAGGCTCATTCTCTACATCATAAAACATTTTGTGCAACTATCCTTCATTTAGTGGAGGGACTGAAGTCTACAAGAATTTATCCCAAATCGTCCAAATCCCCTGAATTGTCCAAATCCCGAGGACTCACACATTGAAAATTCTGGGTTTCAGGTGAACAAGTTGATTCATAAGGGAAACTTTTTGGACGTCTGGAATGATTTCTTGGCTGGGGGCATGGCAACAGAAGAACTAATTGAAAGTGGATGGAGGGTTTCTGTGTTAGACTGAGAATTCAAAACGTGTGACACTAACTTCTTGTCATTGAAAACAGAGTCCCCACTCACAAATGTTGTCTTCATGTACATCATAATCAGAATGAGTATGGTTATGAAGATAATGGATTTTTTGGTCTCAGTAGACCAAGGTTATGTAGATGCTATGCTTTCTTGAAACATGATGGCTTTTGGCTGAGAATTGGTTATTATAGAGAGTGAAGTAAACAGTTCAGGTGTTATGTCTCTCAAGAGGGAATAGCAGAAGTCTTTTCTTCTGGAATTTCACACTTGTGATCATGACTCTAACCTGCAGTCAATTGATGAGATTAAAGACACATGATCCAGCTTCTAAACTTCCTACCAGTTGATTGTGATACATCAGTAGTTGTTCCTCTTTGTGTCTGAAATGTACCTGTTGATGTGCAGATCATTGAGCTGATCAATGGAAGTCTGCAACCATACACGTGACTGAGCCTTGAAGCAAATTGATGGGGTTGGGCACACAGTGCAATGGTGGGCAGTGAGGATCCTAAACACATTACCAGCAAGGTGTCCCTTCATGTGCTCCCCCAACGGGGACTTCTGGTATTGACCAGTTCTCCTGGGGTCCTGTTTTCAAACTGCACTATGTCAGGAGGGTTCTTGCTTTTGAAAGTTTTATAAATGTTCTGCTATTTTTTTCTGATTTGAAACAGAGTCCCAATCTACATATTGTGTCATTCTCAACATCATAATCACACTAAGTATAATGAAGATATCTCTCTTTCATGTCTTTAGGATGCAGAGAACAGAATTAAGTTCTCATGTTCTGATAACAGAACAAGGTCAGTTTTGTGGCATGCTATGGACAAGAGAACAGAAACAAATTTTGGTGGACAGGTGTGATCATGAGTCTACCCTGAAGTCTAGCCTGATATCATTGACGATATCACATGGATGCAAACCAGTTCTGAAACAACCATATATTCGTGATGCACCAGAAATGACTGCTCTTTTTCTCTGAGGAAATGCTGTTAATTTTGCAGGTTCATCATCAGAACAGCCCAAGTGTTGTTGAACAACACTTGTGAGTACTATCATGCTGTTACATTCTTGAGCATTTGATTGTCGTTATTATAAAGTTCAAACTCTTTTGTAAAGAGAATTCAAAGGCCTTACGAGCTGTAAGTAGACCTAAACAACTGGTTTGGATCTCCTTCTGAAGACTGATACAGGAGGCTAAGTGTTTTGTAGGAAACTGCAATTTACATCATCCTTTGTTAGCATGCAACAAGAATAATGTTATACATCCATGAAAACTTGTAGACAACATCTCAAAGTTGGTCTGAACGACAGAGTGCATGTCAGCTGTGTCCCATGCTCTTATGAGAACTGGAAAGTTTAAATGCTAAGACAATGTGTTGGACATACAGATCAGTTGCAGCAGGTGCATGACTCGGGGTAATTATGATTCGAAATAGGTGAGTGATCATGGATGAACTGTGTGGGGAAGATCTGACCTGTGAATAATTGAGCAGGGTCTGAACCATCTGTTAGACGAGTCTTTTGCTGGCACAATTGAAAACGCGGAGCGGTGTCAACAAGAAGAACCAGCATTGCAGGTATGACAACAGAGCTAAATACCACTTAACAGTTCCATGGTGGTCAACCCAGATTCTCACAGTAATTGTGAGCAATTTCTGTTTCTGATGGGTTAAAAGCGCTGCCTGATGACTTCGAGTGAGTTCATTCAGCTAGGTGGACTTGCAATGGTGAGAAAGTCTAATAGTGCATGTAGACTGGAATGCTGAAGACACTATAATGACAGTCCTTGATCATAGCTCATGCATACAGATTGTGGTTGGTTGAGATGGCACAGAAACAAACTACAATCGGTTATACGGTGAAAGAAGGGAGTGCAATGATATCCATGTCCCCAGATGCATCTGGTGTTGTCATGTCAGGAGTTGACAACGAGTTTAACCTGCCAGAGCAGCAACAGAGCATCTTTCTGGGAGATCCTGCTGGTGATCATGTGATTTGAAAAGAAGATTTGTCGGGGACCTCACAATCAGGTGAAACTACAGTGAAACAATTTCTCTTTGCCCAAAAGGTTTGACAATATGTTGAACACCTGCTTGCAAATTACATGATACATTGTTGACTCATGTTTTATTCACAAGCTTGGAATGACTAGAGCCCAATTGTCCTTGCATCAATTAATACCCGAAGATGTCTTTGTGTCCAGCATTTTTTGGACCTTGAAATATTGTAGTTGCTGAATGCTGAGTTTCTTTGACACTAATGGGCCTATCCATTTTGTTGTTGGCAATTTTGTAGGTATACCAGCGGGAGTGTTACCATGTCCAGCTTTGCAGCAAACCTCCCAACTGTTGGAGTCACCACCTCACATTGACCCATGGAGGAATGGAACTGCATTTGACATTCCTGATCATCTGCTTATGGAGGATGGGCTTAGAAGTGATGAAACTCCTTTTGGGGATTTCGACAGTTGGATGGCTACTTCTACTGTTTCATTTGCTTAGTTACAAACGTGCAAAGATCACGTCTAACATTTTGTGCTTGAGAGAGGTCTAGGAGCATTGGAACACTTTTCTAGAATCATCTTTTGGTCCCATTGTCTCAAACAATAATGAACTCAGGACAGGGATCCTTATTACTTCTAAACATTCTCCACAATGGTGACTGGTGTCCAGATCAAGTTTCGGAATATTTCAGTTGTCTTGAAAGTTGACATGGATTGTGGCTCAAGTGATGTTCAAATGTTGTTCAATTGCTGCACTTGAACTATGTAAAACGTGTCATCTGACAACTTGAATCAATGTGTATGTAAATGTAGTCCATAAGGTACAGGAGAAGGTTGTGCTATTCAAGCCTTCTGGATTTGAGATTATCGGCGGAGGGAGGTGGAAATCCCAAAGTCCTGCATAGCAGAACCTCCTTCGCATACATAAAGACCCGCCATTTTTTCGTGTTTGTGAAATGGGGCATCAGAAAACTTGAACTTCCAAATTTTGGAAGTTCCCGTAAAAATGAGGTAAGATTCTGGCTTGGGAGTGACCTGAAAATACAAAGGCCAAAAAAAAATGGCGGGTCTTTAGGGTTTAGGGTAAACCCTGAACTCACCTCATGTGTAAGGTTCCTCATTTTTCAGGAAACTTCCATGTAACCTGCCACCCTATGTTGAGGCAGAAATTTTAGCCGAGGGGAAGGTCAACTCAAAATAAAGTATTTGCCTTCGTGGGGTTGGAACATTTATAAACATTTTAAAAATAAATTAGGTTATAAAAAATCTTGACAATATTTATATTATAAATGAGATATTTTGAAAATAAAGTTAGTATTGTTTGTTTCATTTAAATATTTAAGAGTCTCCAAAACTACCATATTCATAAAACTTAGATAGGTAGTAACATATATTCTAAATTTATAGTTAGATAGCAAAATAATTGTACATCAGAAACATTTACGTGTGTGGTATTAACTCTAATTCTTTTGACCAATACATTTTATGGTCTTTATGATGAGGCTTTTTAATGGACCATCATGGAGACAAACTCAAGAAAATCTCCCCTCAATGTTTTTAAGGGGCTTTTCTTTAAATCATTCTTTGTTTGGGGTTTTCTTTTGCCATATATCTCGAAAAATTTAAGAAGATTTTAGCACAATGTTTTAGGTAGTTGTCAAAAATAAAAAAGGATGCCAGAAATTCCCTATTTCATATCTTTTGTATAGGTATAACAAAGTGGCTCCATTTTGTTAAGGATGATTGCCATTTTCTCAATGAGAAGAAAAACTGAGAAAGGAACCATGCTTCCTTACAGTTGTGACCAAAATGTGGTCTTTTTCCAATCCCAAAGGACAGCATGTTTTCATGTAAGGTGGTGGGTTCAACAAATCCATGGAAACTGTAGAAAAATGTGTATACAATTGGGTTGTAAACCAATATTTCATATTGACCTATCTATCAACAATGATTATGATCGATGTTGTAATTCTTCATTTGGCTTCTGAATTTTTATGTGCAAATGGGAGGGATGTGTAAGGGTGGCTTCAAAGAGGAGTACCTATTGTGGTTTTCATACAAGTTTGTCAATAATTTCATAAAAAACAAAGCATACTAAGCCCCCTAATTGGATGCTCTTGTCATTAGCATAGGTTGAAAATGGTGAGAAACAAATGTAGGAATAGAAATTCTGCTCAGCCAATGAGATGATGTAGCATGCAACTAAGAGGCCCAAGGTTTTTTCTTTTGGGGAGGAGAGGGAGGTTGGGTTTTATGTTTTTGTGTTTCCAATGTGTTCGCATCAAGTTCTCAAATGCTTTCCCAAGTTTTTGCTGTGTTCCCCAACATGTTCCCAATACCACCACAATTTCATGCCATTATGCTTGGCCAACAGTTGTGCTCTTTTCACCTGTGTAGCTAGGCTAAAGGGAAGGCACTCTATCTTCCAGTAGAAACTTTTAATATTGGGAGTCTCCAAAGATTTCAGAATTTTCTTCTGATGGGCCAATAAAAATGGCTTCATTGCAACCCCCCCAAAATAAAATTGAACTTGAGAGGCACTCCCCATCTAATTAATACAAAGGTGAATAAGTGCCCTAGAATAAAGTCAATTATGAAATATGCAACAATTTTACAACATAAAATAGAGAAGGTTTGCTTGTGATGCAGAATTATTTGTAAATAATTTCTTTGCAACATGGTTGCTTGCACCCTTACATCAATTTGAATCAAGAAGGTTTTTCATGAAGTCAAATCCTTTTTGTGCTAATCAAGGATATGTTAAAGCTAGCAAATCCTTCCTTGGTAGGAGCAGAGCGATTTTGTTTATTTTTCAATTTTGTGATGTTGCTCACAAAATGGCAATCATCCATAAGTGTATTTAGCCAAATTTTGAAATATTCAAATAGAGAATAGAGAATATTAAGCACACTTTCATATTGTAGGCAATTGTTGCAGTTTTAAAATATAAAACTTTGTTTCTTGACAATTTTTTTGAAAAAGAAATAGGGAATTTGCTACACCAAGGGAAGGGGGGGGGCAGGGGTGTTGTCACTCTTTTGTAATTTCAAGGTAGCCCCTGATGTTCAAAGTGTGTTATTTTGTTACCTGATTATATATGGGATAAATGTTAATATGTAGCCTTGATTATTCATAAAAATGGTAGTTTTG
>Ga0209208_10013376_pt1 | contig 10259 bp, 10 predicted proteins | sample S1TSphfallax_3_FD_187694 | JGI IMG/M metagenome (GOLD analysis project Ga0209208, IMG submission 187694) | Host-associated microbial communities from peat moss isolated from Minnesota, USA - S1T2_Fd - Sphagnum fallax MG (SPAdes) (version 2) | ecosystem: Host-associated > Plants > Peat moss >... | reverse complement strand
CCCAGATGCAGGAAAAGGAACAGTTCATCCTGACCGTGACCGACCGCGGCTTCGGCAAGCGCACCTCATCCTACGAATACCGTGTGACCGGACGGGGCGGGCGCGCTACCTGAGCGACACCGAGGAGCAGCAGCTGCGAGACGCGCTCTTCGCGCGGGAGCAGGAGCTGCGCCGTAACCGCGAGAGTTTTGACCGCTGGCGAGACGTCCGCGGCATCGCACCGTTGCCGCTGCGCGCCGCAGAGTTCATCGACCATGTACGACCTATGGCGCTCCTCGCCCTCAAAACCGGGATGCGCCGCGGGGAACTGTTGAAACTGCAATGGCGCGATGTGGACATCGATGACAAGTGGCTCGGCCGCGTGATTCCAAAGAACAAATCCGAGCATACTGCAGGAGAAGCCCAACGCGCCAATCTGGCCTATTGTCATGATCGACAGTTAATGGCTCGCATGGATCATCTCGGCAATAATGACGGCGTATCGCTGATGGGAAAGGATCGCGTCGACACCGATCCCCGGTCGCTGCTGGCGGGGGCAGTAGGATTAGTATCCACTACCGCAGAGACACCGTGGGCGTTCGATGAGACACCGTGGGCGTTCGATGCTCCGGTCACAGGGCCGCAACCCCCTATGGACGGAGAGGAGCGAGATGTCTGAACGAAGGTAGGTCACCAAATGCAAGTCAAACCATTTCGAATCTCTGTCCCTTCCGCCGATATCCAGGATCTCCGGCGCAGGCTGAGCGACACGCGATGGGGTCCGGTAATCCCCGGTGCAGGCTGGTCGATGGGAATGGATCAGGATTACTTGCGATCCTTTGTCGAGTACTGGCGGCGCGATTTTGATTGGCATGCAGTCGAAGTAGAGCTGAATCGTGCGCCGCAATTCATGGTCGAGACGGATATGGGTTCCGTGCACTTCGCACATTTCCGAAGTACCGATGCATCCGCGGTGCCCATCGTTCTGACCCATGGATGGCCCAGCACATTCGCTGAGCTCCTCGCCCTTGGTCGGGATCTCTCGGATCCAGTGAAACCCGGGGCGCAGAGTTTCCATGTGGTTATTCCTTCACTTCCCGGCTACATCTTCTCGCCACCGCCGATGCATCTCGGAACGAACTCATTTGTAATTGCAGAACAATGGGTGTCGCTGATGAACAGCCTGGGTTACTCGCGATTCGTCGCACACGGTGGCGACATCGGAGCCGGCGTATCCACGGTCCTCGGGCTGCGGTTCCCTGACAGGGTCATGGGCGTACACTTGAATTACATTCCCGTGTCGTACCAGCCGTTCCTTTCTGATGCCGTCGGTCTGACCGATGAGGAGCGAAAGTCGCTAGCGATTCGAGACGCCTGGGGAGATCAGGAAGGTGCATACGGGCGCGTTCAGGCTACAAAGCCCGATGTGCTCGGCCCCGGACTTAATGATTCCCCGGTTGGACTCGCCGCGTGGATACTCGACAAGTATCGATCGTGGAGCGACTGTGACGGCAATGTCGAACGCCGGTTCAAGAGACAGGACCTCGCTACCATCGCATCGCTATATTGGTTTACAGGATCAATGCCGTCAGCCATTCGTATCTATTGGGAGGGTCGACGGCGACCACTGAAGTTGGCGGAGGGTGAGCGTGTTACGGTGCCGGTAGCGATCGCCCATTTTCCTAAGGAACTGCCGATTCCGGCGCGAACATACGTTGAGCGAGGCTACAACGTCGTTCGCTGGACCGAGTATCCGAAGGGAGGGCACTTTGCCGCGGCGGAAGAGAGTGTGGAGCTGGCCAGCGATATTAGGCAGTTTACAAAGATGCTGCTGACTTGATATGAAATGAACTCCCGGAACGCGCCAGAGCCAGGTCAGCCTCAAGTGAAGTCGGTGGAGCGAGAAACGGTTTCCCACGCTGCGATTTCCTCCCGCATCGACTCGATCTTTTCCCCCACGAGCTTGAGTGCGTCGGCGCCCAGATACAGCCTCACAGGCGGATTGTCGGACGCCACCAACTTGAGCAGCGCTAGCGCCGCCTTATCGGGATCGCCTGGCTGATTTCCGCTTTTTGATTTGCGGGCGGCACGGATGGGGTCCATCACAGCATCGTAGTCGGCAATGCTGCGCTCTGCGCGAACCATGGATCGCCCGGCCCAGTCGGTCCGGAACTGGCCGGGCGCGAGCGCGGTAACGTGAATACCTAGAGGTTTCACCTCCTTGCCAAGCGCTTCGGAGATACCCTCCAGCGCGAATTTGCTTCCGCAATAGGCCGTGATACCTGGCATCGTGATGAAGCCTCCCATCGACGTGACGTTGACGATGCGACCCGAACGCCGGGCTCGCATACCGGGGAGGACCGCCTTCATCATGCCGACCGCGCCGAATACGTTGGCGTCAAACTGCTTGCGCACCTCCTCTAGCGTCGTCTCCTCTAGAATGCCCTCATGGCCATAGCCCGCGTTGTTGACCAGCACGTCGATGGGACCAAAGTGTTTTTCACCCGCGGCGACCGCGATTGGAATGCCCTGCTGATCGGTGACATCGAGCTGCACGCCGAGCGCGCGGCCCGATGGGTGAGCTGAGAATGCCAAAGCCGCCTCCGCGCTTCGCAGCGTACCGATAACGCGGTGACCGGCAGCCAGTGCCCCCTGTGCGAACGCCTTGCCGAGACCCGAGCTGACGCCGGTGATCAGAAATACTTTCGATTCCATCATGTTGTGCTCCTACGGATCAGAACCTGTTAGAGCGCGCCTTCGCGGGCAGCTTGATGAAGCGTCGCAACGAGTGGACGGAAGCCAAGGCGACGAGCGAGTGACCCATCGAGCTGGCCCCACCAAGGGTCTGCAAGCGGCTCTGATGAAGATTCAACCGTTGCGCCGACATACTCAGTGATCTCGAAAATCGACATCGGCGCTTCATCGACGATATTGACGATACGGCCGTCAAGCGCTCCCGTCAGCGCGAGCTTGACGACCATCTCGATGTCTCGGTGGTGAATCATGCTCAACCGAGTGGCCGGATGCCACTTGAACATTTCGGCAAGTTTTGGAACCGAATCCAGGTGCCCGTCTTGGTCACCATAGACGAAGCCGAGCCGCAAGACCGACCACGAGAGGCCGCTGCTGCGAAGCGCATTCTCAGCGGCAACCTTGCTAGCCGGATAGGGCATCTTTGGATCGACGGCATCGTCCTCACGGGCGGGGCGAGGGCCGCGCGCATCATAGACCAGACCCGTGCTTGCCATGATGAAGCGCGCTTGCGGAGAGTGTCTCTTTGTGGCTGCGATCAGATTGCGCGTACCTTCGAGATTGGTCTTCCAGCTTGTCTCGGGCTCGGGGGTGCGTAGCACAGCAGCCAAATGCAGAATAGCCGACACATCTTTGACGGCACCGGCAAGCGAAACTGGATCAAGGATGTCACCTTCCGTCGGCGTGACCCCCGAAGGAAGCGGCTTTCCCTCTCGCACAAGGGCGCGGCAATCAACGCCTGATTCCAAAAGACGTCGAAGCAGTCTCGAACCCACGAGCCCCGTTCCACCAGTCACTAAGATACTCATACGTTTTTACCTTCTGTCAGATGATCTTGCGGTCGTCGCGTAGCGGCCTGGAACTTTCGAGCAACCGTCGCCTGCTCGGTTGCTTCGACCCCGGTGAGTGTCGGCTTCTCGACTTTCAGAATAACTAGAAGGCCGCGTTGAGCGGTTGGTCCGTTTTTGGCCAACGGCCAAAAGACATGCCAATGGCTCGATCCGAGGTCGTACGGTTGCAACGTTGCTTCCATTACGGGGCGGCTGCTGAGGTAATACCTTTTTGCCCAGGCGCCGTCCGAGTTGTGCTTCGAACGCTTCGCGCGAGTCTCTCAATCTCGTTCGGTACAGAACTAAGCTAATTCGGTACCAAACTAAAGATCAAGGCTCTGCGGTTTGCCTCAGCGCAAACTCGGTTTGCTTGGCGGCGGCTGTGGGGCGCCCTGGGCGCGATCTAAGATCCCAACGATTTCATTACAAGGCTTTTGAGAGCAACGGCACACGGCAATCGAAGGACCACTCGATATGACCCTCAGCGACAGCGAGATCATCAGCAGATTCCCCGTTGGCTACCACTCCTTTCACCCGAATGTTTCGCTGAATTTTCAGTTGAACCGATTCTGGGGATGGGCAAACGAGAAGCAGATGTTGGATGAGCTGCACGCGGCGGGACCGCGGATTGGAACGTACGACGATTGGACCCGGGAGATGTTTGATCTTAGCGACAAGGCGCTGGCGGCCGGTCGTCGCTTGCCGGCGGCGTATTACGCAAAGGCGGCGACCTTCTTCATCGACCCCAGCGATCCGCGAGTCGAGCCGGCATTTCAACTGTTCGTGGATAATCTACTCGCGTCGAACAAAGTGACACCGGACCAGCATCACCTGATCCCCTACCAGAAGACGACTCTCTCGGCGTATCGATTAACGCCCGCGCAGCCACGCGGGACGATCGTCGTGTTTGGGGGTTATGACAGTTACATTCTCGAGTGGCTGCCGGCCGCGCTGGCCATGCGCGATGCGGGACTGGACACGGTTATTTTTGACGGGCCCGGACAGGGAACCGTGCTCGATTCCGGCACACCGATGACCCCTGACTGGCACCTGCCGACTGCCGCGGTCATTGATTACTTCAAGCTGAGCGGCGTCACCTTGATGGGCTTTTCGCTTGGCGGCGCCCTGGTCATCCGCGCTGCGGCACGTGAATCGAGGATCGATCGCGTAATCGCTATGGACATTTGCACGGACCTCTTTGAGGCGGCGACCCAAGGCTTCCGCGCCTCGGGCCTGTCCGCCATTGCAGCGAATTCCCTGGACATTCCGGCGCCCGTGGTCAACGCAGCAGTCTCTGCGGCGGCAAAGACTGATCTTCTCACAGACTGGGTGATCGCCCAGGGCAAGCGGGTCATGGGCGTCGATACGCCGGCCGATGTGTTCAACGCATGGCGTCAATATCGCACCGCTGACATCTCCCCTCTGGTCAAACAAGATGTCTTGCTGATGGCAGGCACCAAAGATCACTACATGCCGCTTCATATGCTATCTGATCAGATGATCAGCCTAACGTCAGCACGCTCCATCACCAGCCGGGTGTTCACCGAAGCCGAATCCGCGCAGAACCACTGCCAGATTGGCAACACGGGGTTGGCACTTAAGGTGATCTTCGATTGGTTGGATGAGACGGGCGGCCGACGTTCCTGAGGGGCCGCGCCCTCCTCGATTCCATCAACGCCGACGGTGATCGGGGCGGTCCATTCGCGCGAGGCCGCGAGCGAACATCTTGAGCACCGACGCGGCTTTCTCTCGTATCCCCGGGGGGTGCTGCCCGTGTATTCGCTCTCGCGCTTTGCCTCTGGGCAAACTCAGTTTGCATGGCGGCGGCTGTGGTGCGGCCTCGGCGCGCTCTAAGATGCCCTCCATGCCGATACCTACTACTCGAATTGAACAGACACTGTCGCCGCGCGAACACTCGCCCGCCGAGCAGACCGATCGGATCACTCAGGCGAGCTTTGGCCGCTATCGCGAAATTCCGCTCTCAGACATGAGCCCGGAGCAGCGAGCGGGCTACGACCACATCATGCGTGAGCGGGGCATTTGTCCGGGGCCTTACAAGATCTGGGTGGAGAACGCCCAGCTCATGAACCTGCTGGTGCCCATCGGCACCTACTACCGGAACCACTCAAGTCTGAACGACGCAGAGCGGGAAATTGCCACGGTGCTCATCGTCGCCAAGTGGGGCGCCGCCTACGCAGTCGGCGAGCACGAATGGATTGCAGAGAGCACCGGAGGGTATTCCACGGCAGCGATTCCTCCCGAAAAAGTGGAGCGGATGATCGTCGGGGTGCCGGTGGATTTCGCCGATCCGCGCCAGCAGGCCGTCTATGAGGTGTCCCTCGCGCTGATCCATTCGCGCTATGTGCCGAAGAGCCTCTACGAGCGCGCAGTGACCGTCCTCGGCAACCCCGGGGTAACGGATCTGACCGTGTTGCTAGGCTACTTCAGCATGGTGGCGTTCACCTTGATGTTCCATGACGTGCCATCGGGCGCTGAAGGGATAAAGCGTTAAGCCGCGGCGAGACATCGTATGAACCAATTGGAAGATCAAGTTACTGCGAACGGCCGCCTTCCGCTGGCAAGCGATGCGACGATGCATCCGCTCCTGGTCGGTGCGGCGGCAAAGCTTCCACCGATCAATGTGTTCCGGGCCCTGGCAAATGCGCCGTCCCTTGCGAAAGATTTCATGCAGTACTTTGCGCGTCTCTTTGAGCCGCTCGAACTCGACGCCCGCACAGAGCGTTTGATCGTACTGCTGACGGGAAATCTGTCTGGCTGCGAGTATGTATGGCGCCAGAACGTCGTGGTAGCGCGGAGCCTAGGAGTCACGACCGAGCAGATTGCGGCACTTCAAAGGGGGTATCGGCAGGCCACCTGCTTCACCGCAGCACAACAGGCGGCTTTTGAATTCGCGCATGAAGCAATAGAAAAAGTGGCTGTTGGCAATGCTGCTTATGAGAGCGCCGCCAGGCATTTCTCGGCGCGAGCACTCACCGAGATCCTCTACGTCGTCGGTTCCTACATGTTTTTGTCCCGCCTCATCCGATCCGGCGGCGTACCCCTCGACGAACGTCCGGCGGAAGTGCCGGCGGACCTTTTTCAGTAACAGTCACGGAGATACAGATGTCAACAGCAACCACGCATGGGACTCAGCTGACCACCATCGCGGCTTTTCCAGCAAATTATTTTTTGGAAAACCTCACGGTGCGCTCGGATGATTCGCTGCTGGTCACGGCAATGACCCGGCGCGAGCTGTGGTATGTCCCGCCTGCGCTCAGCGCGGAAACAGTATCGCCGGTGCTGCTGCATACGTTCGATCAGTTGACCATGAGCCTCACAGAACCGGAGCCCGATGTCTTCTACCTGTGCACGTCGAACGTATATACCGATCACAAGTCGAGCCTCTACCGCATCGACCTGCGGGACTGGCGTCCCGGCGCACCGATCGCACCGAAAAAGGTGCTCGATTTCCCTGCGGAGGCGCGGGCGCTGAATGGCAGCTGCCTGATTGGGCCTCGAACTATCGTAGTCGCCGACTCGGCCGCGGGTCTTATTTGGCGTGTAGACCTGCCTTCGGACGGGGCGACTCCGGCGGTCAGGGTATGGTTGCGGCAGGAAAGCATGGCCAACTACGCCGGGCGTATGAAGCCGGAACAACCCGGCGTCAATGGCTTGCGGTACGCAGCGAAGCTTGGGTTCCTCTATTACACGGCCACTGCGAAGAAGCTGTTCATGCGGGTGAAGGTAGACCCCGTGACACTCGATGCTGTTGGCGATCCCGAGCATGTCTCGGCGGGACGGATGGCCGACGATTTTTGCATCGACGAGAACGCGGGCGTTGCCTATCTGACGACGCATCGCGAAAACACGATCGATTGCGTGTCACTGGACCCCGCGCGGAACAGCGACCGATTCATTGTCGTGGGAGAGCCCGTCCATCAGGACTTGGTCGGGCCGTCGAGCGCCGCCTGGGGCAGGTTGCCTGGAGAATATGGCCGGCGGGCTTTCGTCACGAGCGACGGCGGTACAGCCTCGCCCTTGCCCGATGGTATACGACGTCCCGCCAAGGTTCTCCGTCTCGAGGTGGATGAAGTGCCGCAGGCACTCCGTTCATAGGTGCCGCGGGACAGCCTCGTACAACCAGGCGACTCGCGCTGCCATTCACGGGCGACAGCCAATGACCCAGTCAGCCGACAGGAGAGGTAAGCGATACATGATTCACGAATGTCATAGCGAATTCGTTCAACGACCTGGCGTGAACCTTGAGGTGTATGTCCAAGGCAGAGGCCCGGCCCTCATCGTTCTACCTTCGTATGGGCGGGACGGCGGCGCCGACTTTGATCGGTTCGCAAGCCGGGTGAGTACGGCGGGCTTTTTAGTCGTGCGCCCGCAACCCCGAGGCATCGCCGGCTCGGTCGGCGTTATGGACGGCGTGACTGTGCATGACCTGGCTGACGACGTTGCGATGGTCATTCGCGGATTGAGGGTTGGCAAGGCCATTGTCCTTGGCCATGCGTTTGGCAACGGCGTCGCCCGTATGCTGGCCGTGGATCATCCGTCCCTGGTGCTAGGCGTCATCCTGGCCGCGGCGCAATGTAGCGCGGTCCCGCCCGACATTGCAAAGACGCCTCATCAGGCGTGTGATCTCGCGGCGCCGGAGGAGACTCGTCTGGACGCGCTCAGAAGAGGCTTCTTCGCCCCCACTCATGATCCCCGCGTCTGGCTCGAGGGGTGGTATCCCCAGACGATGCAGATGCAGATGAACTGCGCCGCTTCGGTTCGCGCAACCGAGTACTGGGGTGCCGGCGCTGCGCCGGTTTTAGAGATCATTCCGGAATACGACCCTTTCAAGCCTAAGCCGCATTGGCAGGAACTACGCCGTCAATTGGGTGACCGGGTTACGGCTGAAATCGTGCCGGACGCGAGCCACGCGCTATTTCCGGAACAGCCGGAAAAAGTCGCCGATGTGGTCATCGGCTGGTGTCAGCACCTGCTGTCCTGACTGCAACTGGCGTGCGCGCCGATGATACCTATTTCGTGCATCTACTTGCCGAGGAATTTACAGCTTAAACAGATATATCGGATTGAACTTATGCAATCGATGTTCAAAGACCGGCTCCAAAGTCTGCGTTACGCACTTCAGGCGATCGCGCCCTACTTTTCGTTGTTCCTACTGCCGGGCGGCAGTTTGCTCTTCATCGCGCTAATTGCCTCAAGGCATCGGCCATCAACCAAGGTGCACGTATGAAATCACTCGTACGTTCCACCGTGACCATACTCATGTTGATGTTGAGCGCCTGCGCCAGTATGCACGGACTGAAGGCCTCAGCGGCGGTGCGTGCACCTGACTCGCTCGCCTCCAGTCAGTCGCTGTCACAGGCGCCGGCGAGTGCTGACGGCTGGCCCATCGAAGACTGGTGGACGGCCCTTGGCGATCCGCAACTCGATGAACTCATCCGCGAGGGACTCTAGGGCAGTCCGACGTTGCAGATCGCCGTCGCCCGAACTCGCGCTGCTCTTGCCGCAGCCGGAATCGCCGGTGCCGCGCGTGCACCGCAGATTCACGGCGAGCGGAATTGCGACACGTGAGCATTTCTCGGACAACGGAGTTGTCCCACCCCCTTTTGAAGGCGAATCTGCGACGCTGAGCGATCTACGAGTCACTTGGAGTGGGAGATTGACTTCTGGGGTCGGCAACGGGCCACCTTCCAGGCGGCCGCGCGTCTCGCGCCGACACCGCCCGGCAGCAGGCCGTGGCCAATCTGCAAGCCGGTCCGCTGGCCGGCGGTCAGGACGGTGAGATACTCAACCGGCTCGTTGACGCCTGGCATTCATGCGGTTGACGGACGACATCTTCCTGGCCTCGGCCGTGCTGTATTTGCTGCTGATCTGCATCATCTGGTTTGCGCGACGGGTGCGCGGTCAGGATGCCGGCGCCGCAGCAGGTGCGGCGCACTGACATTGCCATGCCTGCCCGAGCCGTCAGATCACAAGGGACCAGTACGGTCGGCAGACTGGTGGGTCCAGAAAGCCTTTTCCCGTCCATGGCCTCGCGGGTCAAGGTCCGTGCCGATGTATTCGGCGAGAAAATCCAACAGCGCCTGTATTTTTGGCGTCAGCCGGGATGAACCGACGAACAACGCACATATTCGTAACGGATCGGGCTGCCAAAGCGGGAGGATTGGAACGAGCTTGTCGACATGGTCCGAGCGATTCGCGATGTAGAGAGGGAGAAGCGTAATGCCGAGCCCATCCAGCGCAAAACGCAAATTCACGCCCGGATCACTCGAGACGATGTGGAAGCCAAGGTCCAGCGTGACAACCTGATCGCGGCCGCTACTCAAGCTCCACACACCCAACCCCGCGCAGCGGTGTGCCTGAAGATCCTGCGGATGCGCAGGAGCGCCGGATTCGCGGACATAGTCGGGACTGGCGAATAGCCCTCTCTGAATGCCTGGGAAAGAGCGAGCGCGTTTCAGGGAGTCTTTCGGCGCCAAGACTTTGAAGAATACGTCAATGCCGTCTCGCGGCTCTTGATCGAAGCCTGACGAGTACGTCTCGATCTCCAAACGCAGATCGGGAAATCGAGTTACAAATCCCTTGAGAAGTGGGGCAAACAGGTCCCTGGCCATTGTGATCGGTGTCATGATCCTCAGTGTGCCACTGGGGCGCTGCTGGCGAGCCTGAATCAAATCCTCG
>Ga0209208_10013375_pt1 | contig 10260 bp, 9 predicted proteins | sample S1TSphfallax_3_FD_187694 | JGI IMG/M metagenome (GOLD analysis project Ga0209208, IMG submission 187694) | Host-associated microbial communities from peat moss isolated from Minnesota, USA - S1T2_Fd - Sphagnum fallax MG (SPAdes) (version 2) | ecosystem: Host-associated > Plants > Peat moss >... | reverse complement strand
CGAAGCGTTTGCCGATCCATACCGGCAAGCCTGGCCGCCTCAGCCCGGCTCATCCCGTCCAGCGCATTGGCGATCGCCAGTAACCGACGGGAGACCCGAGCGTCGCGCTCGCCGCGCGCCAGCCAGCGCAGCTCCAAAGAACTCAAATCAGTCCGGATCGACAAGGACGGCATGGTTCACCTCCACCATGCTCAGCCATGAATCACCAGAATCAACCCGGGGAAATCCCTCCCGAGTCAAAAATTCCGGGAAGCGGTATTAGGGGCTCTGGCGACGACGATGGCCGCCTGCCGGCCGGGTCTATCCCTTGACTTCATCGTCGAACCGGCGTTCGGCGACTAAACTGGCCAAGTCTCGACCGATTGTGGCGACAGCGAGCAGCGTATCGCCGCGCTTATACTGCACCTCGGCGTCGTATTTCTGTAAGGAGCCGTCGACAGTCGGCGGATCGAAACCTTCAGCGTGACCAGAGTAGTGCACGGCTTTGTCGTAATGGGCGCTCCAGAAGAACGGGGTATCTTTGAACGGCGCGTCTTCACCAAGTATCTGCCGCGCCACATGCTGCCCCTGGCGCTGGGCGTGGACCCAATGTTCGATCCGGACGAGCTTGCCCGAAATCGGCTCTGGGTAGCGCGCGATATCCCCGATCGCGTAAATGTTGTCTGCCGCTCGAAGGCGATCGTCCACAACAACGCCATTGTCGATGGTCAAGCCCGCCCCTTGGGCCAGGCCAAGCCGCGGCTTGACGCCGACCCCTAACACAACGAGGTCGGCGATGACGGACGGGGCGCCTTCGAGCTTCAGGACCCCGTCGACGTAGCTCTCGACCTTTTGCCCAAGGTGGAAAACCACGCCCTTGTGTTCGTGGATATGTTTAACCCAAGAGCCGACCTCTTCGCCGAGGACACGCGCCAAGGGAACGGATTCGGGCGCGACGACATGAACCTCGAGGCCGCGCTTTCGCATGGCGGCCGCGACCTCAAGACCGATGAAGCTCGCACCAATGACCGCAACCGATGTTGCGGTCTTCGCCGCCGCAATAAGAGACCGCGCGTCTTCAAGCGTGCGCAGAACGTGAACAGCCTCGCCGTCAAGCCCCGGCGTATTCGGCCTTTGCGGCTCAGCTCCAGTCGCCAAGATCAGGATGTCATACGCCACGCTTTCGCCGTCGCGGATTTTCACACACTTCGCCTCTATGTCGAGACTTTCCGCTTCCGTATTGAGCCGAACATCAATGCCCTGAGCCCTGTAAAATGACTCGTCCCGCAGAGGCATCCACTCCAAAGGCGCATCCCCGGACAGAAAATCCTTGGAGCAGTTCGGCCGATCGTACGGCGCATATGCATCGCTGGAGAGCATGATGACGTCACCGGGATACCCTCGACGGCGAAGCATTTCCGCCGCGGCGAAACCACCGGCGCCGCCGCCAACGATGACCACTTTTTCCGTGGAGGATGACGCGCGCGGCGTCTCCGCCTCAAGGCGCTTTTCCTGGGCGTAAATCGTACCGTCCCGTTCTTCAACGTCGTAGGTGGGCAAGGCGTCAAACGCCGGCGCTGCAATCGCCTCTCCAGTCTTGAGGCTGAAGCAGGCGTGGTGCCAAGGGCATCGGATCGCGCCGTCCTTGATCAATCCCTCCGCGAGCGGAGCATGGTAGTGGCTGCACTCCGCGCCGATCGCGTAGAGTAGGCCGTCAACACGAGCAACGATGACGGCCTTGGCCCCAACGCGCCCCTGAAGAACGGCGCCCTCAGGGATGTCCGCGCCATGGACGCCTGTCGTAAAATCCGGACCTTCATGCCGCTCGACGTCGCTCACGTTCTTGCTCCTTCTTCTGGGACGTTAACGCCGCGGGGTCCAAGAAGGTCGCGCTGTAGTGTGATTTTTCCTCAGGCGACCCGGTGACGTCGCCAACCGTCGGACAAAGTCGCTCCAGCCTGACGCCCGCAAATCAGGTGATGACGGAGCTTAGGCTAACGCTTTTCGTCGTCTAAGGAGGCCAATGGTTTTAAACGGGGGGAGCGGTCGGCATCACACCCCAACATGGCGGCCGCCTCGTCTCCGCTGACCCAGCAACGCACGGCGAGCGGGAGGAGCACCACCACGCCCTGCCAGGTCCAGGGGGGAAAGTCGGGAGGGCCTTGCGGCTCTGGCGCTAGCGCCGCACGCCCGATGAGTTGGCGGACGCGCACACTCCAGGCGCGCGTCCTTTTGGTGGTATCCTCCGTCCTTAGCTACGGCAGAGTTTCAACGGTGTAGCTCCGCACAGTGGTCCCAATAATCCGGATCGGCCGGGGATCGGGTGATGCGGGCGAAGTCTCAAGCGACGCCGTTTCTGGACCCAGCCATCCCTCGGTTCGCCAAGAGCGTTGAGCGTCCTCGAGATCGAGCGGATTTGCAGCCACTAGGATCTCTGCTGCGCGCGTCTCTTTCAGCTCGTCGACCTTGGCGGTGAGGAGAAAGTGGCCTCGGCGGAGTCCTTCTCCATAGGCGTGTTTATCATCATGGCCATCGAAAAGGCCGCCCAGCCATTCAATAAAGTCCCTGTGCGCCGGATGCGCGGCGGCGGCGGTCTGGTCAACGATCTCGACATCAGCCCCAAGACCCGCGTGGTGGAGGGCGTCGGATGCAGTCTGAGCCTCGGCGTGGGTTGTATATAAGGCCGTGATGGTCCGCTTCATCTGTGAGCTCCTTGCCCATGGCGTCGAGGGGCTTGATCCTTCATCCCTGATGACGCTGCGACCGACTGTCCGCCGGTGTCAGATCAACGTGGTGAAACAACCCCTGTTCCACGGGGCCTCGGATTGGAGTCAAAAGCCCTTGGCGGCTCGCACTGCAGGGTGGAAGCATTTCGTCCGGCGGGGCTCCCGATTTTGGATCTCCCTCAACATCGGGTCTGGGCAGCGACGCAGCCGGACGGTACGTTCACTGCGCGTCATGCGCAAAACGGTCATGGCGGCTGATGAACGGCACACGGCCCAGACAAGCGGGGCGCGGGCTCACCTGAGGCGCGTTGTGTTCGATCCGTAACGCGTTGATACCCTTTGAGGCCTGAGGGGAGAACCGCCCATGCCTGGCAACATCATCCCTGGTTTTCGCTACGTAGACGCGCGCGCCGCTATCGGGTTTTTATGCGAGGCGTTCGGCTTCGAGCGCCATGCCGTGCACGCTGACGCCGTGGATCCAACCCTGATTTATCATGCCCAGCTCACGCTCGGTGCGGGCATGATCATGCTCGGGAGCGCCCGGCCCGACGACACCCAGCGCCTCTATGGCTGGAAGACCCCCGCCGAGGCCGGCGGGAGTACGCTCTCGCTCTACGTCTACGTCGCCGATCCGGACGCTCACTGCGCGAAGGCCCGCGACGCTGGCGCTGAAATCATCACCGAGCCGCACGACAACGAGGGCTATCCCGGGCGGGGCTACGCCGCACGTGATCTGGAGGGCCACGTCTGGAGCTTCGGCAGCTATAATCCATGGGCGGAGTGATGGCATGTGGACGCCAAAGGCCAACTGGCTTCCGGACGTCCACCCAGGCCCTCGAGGGCATGCACCGCAGCTTGGACATGTCGTTCTTCTGAAGTGGTCCTAAGATCCGCGAGGGCGCAAAACGCCCGGAGCGCCTTACAAGCTCGCTTGCCGCCACGGGCCTTAGCCGTCATCAAGGCCACCGTGCTGATTGCAGCGGAGCGCCAAAAGATGACCAACGTCGCATCCGCACCTCGGCGGGACCTTACGACGGGACCGATCGGCACAGCGCTTGTTAGCTTCGCCCTACCAACGTTGGCCTCAAGCGTCCTTCAGTCTTTGAACGGATCGATCAACACCATTTGGATCGGTCACCTCTTAGGTGAAGGCGCCCTCGCCGCCACCTCCAACGCAAATATCGTGATGTTCTTGATGTCGGCGGGCGTGTTCGGATTTGGCATGGCCGCCACCATCCTCATCGGCCAAAGCATCGGGCGTAGGGACATCGATGCCGCTCGACGCGCTATGGGTGCGGCGATGGGCCTGTTCTTCATTATCTCCACTTTGACCGCAGTCGCCGGCTGGGTGTTCGCTCCGAATCTGCTGGATCTCCTCGCCACCCCAGGTAGCGCCATGGCGCTCGCTTTGGCCTATCTGCGGGTGATCTTCCTGGCGATGCCAGCGACGTTTCTTTCCGTTCTGCTCATGATGGGCCTTCGCGGCACAGGAGATTCCCTGACGCCCTTTTGGTTTATGGGCCTTAGCGTCGTGCTCGACAGCGGCCTGAACCCGGTCTTTATCAGGGGGCTTGGTCCATTGCCGGCGATGGGTATAGCCGGATCCGCGACGGCGACGGCCATCGCCAACTACGTCAGCTTGACGGGGATGATCATCTACATCTACGCCCGAGACCTGACGCTTCGGTTGCGCGGGCCTGAACTGCGCTATCTGGCGCCGGATGTGACCCTGGTCCGCACCATCATCGTGAAGGGCCTGCCTATGGGGCTGCAGATGATGGTGGTGTCGAGCGCCGCCCTAGCCATGATCGGTCTCGTCAACCGGCAGGGTCTGGCGACGACCGCCGCCTACGGCGTCGCCTCACAGCTTTGGACCTATATTCAAATGCCAGCCATGGCGATCGGCGCAGCCGTATCGGCCATGACCGCTCAAAACATTGGCGCCGGCCGATGGGACAGGATCAGCCAGATCACGCGTGCGGGACTTTTATTCAATTTCCTTCTTACAGGCGGGTTGGTGGTGACCGTCGCCATGCTCGACCGCGCCGCGTTGAGTCTATTCTTGGTCCAGGGAAGTCCCGCAACACCGATCGCCGCGCACATCAACTTGCTCGTCAGTTGGGGGTTCATCCTGTTCGGAATGACGATGGTGCTGTTCGGTGTCGTGCGCGCCAATGGCGCGGTAATCGCGCCCCTCGTGATCCTCACGATTTCTATGTTCCCGGTACGGCTTGGCGCAGCGCTTGGGCTTCATGGTTGGCTTGGGGGCGATGCCCTCTGGTGGAGTTTTCCACTTGGATCAGCCACGTCGCTGCTGCTTGCGGCGACCTATTATCGCCTCGGAACTTGGCGACGAGCGCACATCGGACCTACCAAAAACCACCCCGAAGCGGCGCCGCAAACGCCTCTGCCAAGTGAACAACAGGGCGCTGTCGCGCCTGTGACCGCCTAGCGCACGGTCTTCCGCGAAGCCGAAGGGGCGGCCAGGTCCAACTCCACCCTGGCGCGCCTTGCTCGGCGCCACGGGCCATCTCCGTCCCCTCGGGGCGAAAAAGACCCTTATCCCCCCCTGTGTCCGCGCGTCAGGGCTCCAATGAGGCGAGGTAGGCGGCGATAGCGGTGATCTCGCCGGAGCTCAGGGCCCGTGCAGGAGCCTGCCTGGCGGCGACGCTCGGGCCGGCCCGCGCGCCTGACCGAATGTCCCAGAGCTGGCGCGCGAGGTAGCCTGCAGGGGTCCGCGGCCGCCCTGGTGCGCCCGGATTGACGTCCGAAATCCTGAGCGCCGGCAACGACAGGTTTGGGCGCGACTCAATCCCCTGGGCGAACCTGGACGAGGCGTCTTGTTGTTGAAGCCTCCAGGATTTTGGGAACCTTGGACGGTGCTTGGAGTTTACTGCCCATGGCTCTTCGCAATGCTGCACTACTCTCATTCGCCCTGTTCGAGCTTAGCGCTTGCGATGGAAAGACCGCCGCTGAGAACCATCGAGAGGCTGCCGGGCAACGGACCGCTGGGGGGTTTAAGGAGGCCGTTGGCGGGCTAATCGGCGACAAGTCGCTTCAGAAGGCAGGCGAGGCCCAGTCCGACCGCGGGCGTGTCAACGACAAGGTTGGCGAGCTAAAAGACGCCGTTCACAAGGCTGTCCCCTAAGGCTTATCGTCGGCAGCAACGCTGATCCCTATAACGCCTCGCCGCCGATGTAATCGGTCAGGCCGTAGGCGGTGCACGTATGGACGCCGATGGAGCGTGAGGACCGTCCCGTTTAGAGACCCGACCGGGAACGAAAAGCGCGCCTGATACGTCATCTCCAACGGCGGGTTGAGGGCGATCCTCCAATTACGCCTTCAGGCGTAGCCCCTCCTGATGACGTTGCAGCGGACGTGCAGGGGCTTCCCGGACCTTAGGGAACCTCGCTAAGACTCGTCCCATGCAAGCCGTCAGCCAGTCTCCCCAAGTCTGTCGCTATCAAAGCGGCGATGTCCAGATCACGGCGGATGTGGCAGGCCCGCCGGACGGCGCGCCGGTCATCCTGCTCCACGGCGGCGGGCAGACTCGCGGCGCGTGGGGCGGGGCCCTTGCCGAGGGTGCGCGCCGCGGTTTCCGGATGATCAGCGCTGACCTGAGAGGACATGGAGAAAGCGACTGGTCACCTGCTGCGGATTACAGCATGGCTGCCCACGCCGCCGACATCGGCGCGATCGCCAGCACTCTGCCTGCGCCGCCGTTCCTCGTCGGCGCATCACTTGGCGGCATCGCCAGCCTGACCTACGCCGGAATGGGGCGGCGACTGGCTGGCCTCGTGATGGTCGACATCGCGCCCACGGTGAACTCCGCTGGCAGGGACAGGATCCTAGCCTTTATGCACAGCGCGCCCGACGGCTTTGCAAACCTCGAGGAGGCCGCAGACGCCGTAGCCACCTACTTGCCGCACCGACCTCGGCCGAAGGACACGTCCGGACTAGGGCGGAATCTGCGCTTGCGCGATGGGCGATACTATTGGCACTGGGACCCGCGAATGTTTCGAGAGGGCCGAGAGTCGCGCGACACCGATGGTCTGCGCGATGCTGCCCGCAACCTGAGGGTCCCGACGCTCTTGGTCCGTGGCCGCCTATCGGATGTCCTGTCCCAAGAGGGCGTCGACGACTTCCTTCAACTCGTCCCTCATGCAGAATTGGCCGATATCGCCGGCGCTGATCACATGGTTGCTGGGGACCGCAACGACGCATTCAACGAAGCCGTTTTCGCCTTTGTCGCGCGCCACCTGCCACCCGGCTCCGAACGAGCCCTCGTGGGCGCTCGGTGATTGTCCGCTCGGCGAGCTCTCGCTCGTTCGGCACGTCCCGGCGAACCACCGGCTCGGGGCGGTCGACCGCTTCGTTGAGCTGGAGGGCGTCCAACACCGATAGGATCAGTAGCGCCGCGACGATCGAAGACAGCCGATAGCGGCGCGTACGCGCGACCGTGCGGAGTTTTCCCTCAAATAAAAGAACCGAGTCATAGGCTTATGGGTAATCGCAAAGCCATTGTGGTTCGCAAGACGCCAGCGCCCTTTCGGGTTCACAGTTTTGCCGGGCGCCGGCACCGACGATGGACCAGGCGAGCCGATTGGGGCGCTGCTGTCCGCTGGCCAGGAGCCGCGAGCAGCAGTCGACGGCGCAGACCAATGCGCCGCGCAACCCGGCGGAAGGGGGGCTAGCTGGCCGAGGCGGCCTGGACGAACGCCTCGAAGATGCGACGCATTTCCGCGCGATAGAGCATAAACTCCGGGTGGAACTGGACGCCTACCCAAAAACGCTTGGCCGGATCCTCGATCGCCTGGATGGCGCCGTTCCTTTCCCTCGCCGCTACGATCAGCCCGTCCCCAAGCGCTTCGACCGCCTGCTTGTGGATGGAGTTCACCCACAGGGCGTCAGCGCCGACAATCGTTCGGAGCCGGGATGCCGGGGCGATCGCCACCCGCTTTCTAAAATACACCTGCTCTAGCCAGTGCTGGGGGTATCGCGTTTGGGTGAAGGCGCCGGTGACGTCCATGTAGAGGCCGCCGCCAGCGGCCACGTTCAGGAACTGCGCCCCTCGGCAAATGCCCAGCGTGGGCAGATCCTGTTGGTAGGCTCGGCGCACCCAGCCGAGCTCCATCTCGTCGCGATCCACGTCGTAGGCGTAGCCCGGCTTCGGCGTCCGATGGAACAAGGCGGGGTGGATGTCCGTGCCGCCCCCCAGAAGCAACCCGTCGATGCCGGCGTCTTCGCCTGGCCGGTTCGCCGTAACCGGTATCGTGCGGGCGCCGCTGAGCCGCAAGGCCAGGCATGCGCCCCAGAACGACAGGCGGTCGCCATGATTGGGTTTCGTCACGCCGATGAGAGGGCGCCGCGCCATGGTCAATCCACCATCAGGTCCCGACCCGTCGGGTCATATTTGATCTCGGGTGGAAGGCGGCCATGACGGAGCAGCGAGGCGACGATGAAGAGCGCGCCGAGACTGACTAGCGGATCATCGGAGCGGAACAGTTCGTTCGGGGCGTTGTGGGCCGACCGCAGCGCCGCGCGCAGACGGCCCGCCGCCCGCGCCATGTCAGGGCCTTCACTCACGGCTCTGGCTAGCTCCTTCGCGGCGGCGAGCAGGCGGCCGGATTGGAATTTTTCAGCCGCTGCGGCCCAAGCTGTCTTCGCCGCTGCGAAGCCCTCGTCGGATTCGGCCACGTCCTGAATTGCTGCAAGCAGGTAGAGGCCGCCGACCTTGGTGCGCTGGCCAAGTCTCGGGGTGGCCGGTGTCGCCACCTCGCCCGTCACTGTCAGTTCATAGAGCAGCCAGGGAAAATCGACGCCGGACTCAACCGTGTGGAATAGGCCTGCCCAGAACCTGGGATTGACTTCGATCAGATAGGGGGCGGCGGACCGGTCCCATCGAAAATCGACCTCGACCACGCCGGTCCAGCCGAGCGCGCCGAACAGGGCTTTGGCGGTCTCCAGAAAAGGCGTGTCCTCCACCGTCTCTCGCAAGACCCCCGCGCCCGCGCCGCGGGGAAACTGGGAGAGATTGTGGTAGGCGGCGCTGGCCTTCAGCGTCCCACGGTCGAACAGGGCCGTAAGGCAATAGTCCTCGCCGGGCGCAAAGTCCTGGACGAGCATGGACTGGCCATCCCGGGCCCAGCCCAGAAGAGCGGTCGCCAGTTCGTCCGGGTCGTTGATTCGACGCACACCGCGGCCGCCCACGCCACGCGGCGGCTTGGCGATCACGGGAAAGAGGGCCGGCGGCGGCAAGGCGCCCGACGCCAACTCCTCGCGGGTGCGGGTCGATGGCATACGTAGGTTGAGCCTGCGCGCGGTGCGCATCAGGCTGTCCTTGGGATCGACGGCGCCAATCGCCTCGATTGCCGGAGCGGCCACCTTGATGTGGCGAGACAAACGCTCGGCATGACGCGCGATCAGTCGGGTTTCCTGAAAGCAGGGCATGAGGACATAGGGCCGGTCGTCGGGCGGCTTGTGTCGAATGATCGCCGCTTCGAGGTCGTCTATGAAACGCTGTGGATCTTTCGTCGCCGAGGCATGGACGAAATGCTTCTTCGCGTACCGCGAGAACGATAAGGCCGTCAGCCCCACGTCGTCGCAACCGATTACCTCGACGCCGCGGCTGCCCAGCGACTGGGCTATGGTGAGCGCCATCAGGCTTCGCCCATACGTGACGATGACCCGGCCCCGATCGAGATTCGCTACCATTGGTGAACTCGCCCTGTCGTCTTCGACCGGGCAAGGATGATCGGGGCGCTTTCGCCTAGGCGCAAGAAGCGCGCGGTCCTGGGAAGCGTCAATTTCAGGGGGCGTTCGTCTTTGACTTGGGGTGAGCGGCTCCCATCTGCTGCACATTTGAACTTGGTCAGCCAATCGCCGGATTCGCGAAGCGCCATGCAGGATATTGCGGGTCACGCTCTGGCCGTTCTGAAAGCCCATCGCGCCTGGGCGGGGCCGGCGATGGGCCTTGGGGCGTGCTTTGAGGCGCTGGTCGTGATCGGCGCGTTCACGCCCCTAACCCCTCTTTTGGTCATGGTCGGCGCGGGGATTGGCGCCGGCGTCTTTAGCCCATCGGTCTTGGTTTGGACCATGGGGGGATGCGGCCTGGGGAACTGGATCTCCTATGAGGCGGGGATCCGCGCCCGGAGGGCTGAGGCATGTCCCGCCTGGGTTCCTGAATCGGCGCGAATTAAGGCCGACCGGCTGTTCAATCAGTATGGAGCGATGGCCGTCATCGTCGGCCGTTTTCTTGGCCCGACGGCCTCTATCGTACCCTTTCTGGCAGGTTGGACCGCCATGCCCCGCCGGCCGTTCTTCTTGGCCAACCTGGCAACGAGCCTTGTCTGGCCGGTGAGCATGGCCGCGCTCGGTTACGTTGGGGCGCTTGCGTTCGCGCGTTGACTGGCGTCCGGAATGCGATCCATCGCCCTCTCTTTCGATCAAGGCAGGCGGCGCGAAAGCCGACGTGGTGTCGGCAAATTCGCTGGGACCCGGAGTAGTCGACCACCCGAGCCGTCACCTAGCTGGCGCAACTGCGCTTGGCGGGCGG
>Ga0209208_10013373_pt1 | contig 10261 bp, 11 predicted proteins | sample S1TSphfallax_3_FD_187694 | JGI IMG/M metagenome (GOLD analysis project Ga0209208, IMG submission 187694) | Host-associated microbial communities from peat moss isolated from Minnesota, USA - S1T2_Fd - Sphagnum fallax MG (SPAdes) (version 2) | ecosystem: Host-associated > Plants > Peat moss >... | reverse complement strand
GGAGAGGGGAGGAGCAATCCAAGAGCTTGTAGAGCATGCAAAGGCAACAACTTTGAAGATAAGCTTTTTCTCCCCTTTTTTTTTCCTCTTTTCATCATTCATTTTTTATTTTTTAAAAAAAATTGGCAACACCACTCACAACACAAAGAAGAGGAGGAGTAGCTCTGAGATCCCTGGTTTTTTTTGTCTTTGAAATCACCATTGCCAAGGGGCAATAAGTTCCCATGAGGCTCTCTTTTTTTTTTTCTTTTTGAGGTGGTCATCACCAAGGAGCTTTGAATTCCCTAATTTTTTTGTTTTTTGTTCTTCGTCACTAGCTAGCGAGCTCTAAGCTCCCTAGTTTTTTTGTCTTTGAAATCACCATGTTTGGGAGCAATAAGCTCCTATGACACTATGTGTTTTTTTTGGAGGTGGCCATCAGTAAGGAACTTACAACTCCCTTGCATTTTTTGTTATTTGTTTTTTATTGCCTTCCTTAATTTTTTTGTCTTTGAAATCACCATCACCGAGGAGAAGTAAGCTTATGCAGCACTGTGTTGTGTGTGTTTTTCTTTTTTAAGTGGCCATCGCTTGGGAGTTGAGGAATCCTTGGCACTTTTTGTTGTTTTTTCTTCGTTGCTAAGGAGCTTTTGAACTCCCTAAGTTTTTTGTTTTTTAAATCACCATTGTGGAGGAGCAATAAGCTCTTGTAGTGCTTTGTGTTGTTTTTTTTTTTTTGCTACAATGCCATTCACAACACAAAAAGGACGACAATGATGATATGCTTTAACGTGTCATCATCATTGGTTTTTTTTGTCATGGCAAAAAAGACAACACCTTCAATTTTTAAAATTATGGCGCAATTAACAACACAACTCATTATTGCTAACTCACAATTGCTACCTTCATTCAGTGTTAGTCTTGTGTTATTGTGTTGGTCTTCTTCTTAATTTTTGTTGGTGTGCAATTCTAGTGGTCTTTTTTTTTGTCTTTTTGCTATTGGTGGTCCTTGTTTTTTATTCTTGTTTTTTATGTTTTTGGTAGATGGAAACTCGAAAGAAAGGAAGGACTACTACCTCCAATCAATGAATGCAAGTTGGTGTCAAAGAGGTGGTCGCATTGGCTTCTAGTGGGAATATGAAGGAGCAAGTGCATGCTTGTGTTGATATTGGGGAAACATTTGCAACAAATGTTATTAGCATTGAGGTTGAGTTGTAAAAAAAATTGACATGATAAAGGAGCCAAAAATTGTACCTCCTAATGCAGTGCTAAAGCAAGAAAATGTTCAACCTTGTGTTGAAATTGATGGAGGTGACATTGAACTTTACTCCTTACAATTATTTGCCCACCCATCCTCTTTATTTGTAGTCTTGGGGTTTTTAGTTGTCAATTTTTTTGTTGCAATACATTCATTAATTGTGGTCTTCGAACCTTTGTCATACCTTCCTTTCCCATGTGAAAAGGTGGGTGGGGCATTTTTTAGGGGTCTAATTCTCTAAGAAATCCTTCAATGCTTTGTAGGTGATATTGTTTTTTTTAAGGTTAACTTCATTTTCTGCAAATTTGAACATTGGGTTCTAATAGTAACTTCATCTTGTGTTTTTGTTCATTTATCTTTCTATGTAATACCCTCATTGTGTGTTTTAATCTTTTATCTATATGTGCAATAACTTCATCCTACAAGGGATAACCTTCATCCAAAATATTAATTTTCACATTAAGTTTTTTGTTTTTGTTATTTTGGTTTTAGATGTGGTTGCCCTTCCCCCAGTTGCCTTAAAAAATGTCTATCGGGCAAGAGATGGGCTTAAATGTGCTTGTAAGGTTGATGGGTGCGATGCATCCTATATGGCCAAGTACAACTTGGTACGTCATTTGTCAATGCACCACAATGTGGTTATGGAGTCAAGTAAATTTAAATGCCCATCTATTCAGAAGGAGGGCCCAAGGCATCAAAATCATGCAACCATGAATGTGCAGGTCTTAAGCAACCTTCTAGCTTGATTCCATCATAATGAACAGAAGGCAATTACAAAGGTTAGGAGGTACACAAACCTAGAATGGGATAGGCTCCAAGTTGTTTTGCGAGACACACCTAAAATTCTTAAACCTGCATTTGATAAGTTAATTTCTACCCACATTCTTTAGCTTCTTGGTATGACTACATGGTGTGTGGGTCCATCCCTTTCAACATGCTGACCAAGGTGGAATAACCACATTCTTCATCTTAAAACGCTATATTTGTATGCATTGAGTAGATCCCTATATGGAATCATCCTTACTTTAGTCCTTATATATAAATCATTTTTAGTAATTCATTTAAAACTATTCATCTACACCACAAGGATTTTCCTATGTAACTAAACACTTAAGTTGAGATATTTCCCTCAAGTCACCTGTGGGAACAAGGATCATTTGATGTGCAACAAAAATTGTTAAGTTCTACATGTAGCAATTGCAATTTTATCACCTTGATTAGATATTTGGTTGTTTTCCCAAAAGTTTAAATTTGTTGATTGTACTTGATGTATGTTACATCATTCTAACAATAGAAGGGATATTGCATGCATCGTTGGTTTGTTTGACATCATCAATCCATACAAGTCAACCTCCCATTGACATTAAATGGGAAGATGGTTATTTTCCACTTGCAATTGATCCCAATACACTTGAGGCACATTTTTGTCCAACTCCATGGGTAGTTACATTATGATGCACAAGTTTTCAAAATCTACCTTTTGATATGTGTCGTTCTAAACTTCCTTCTTTACCTTTTAGGAGTGGGCTTAAATGGAAATATAAGATTATGAACAAAAGCCCAATCATATTCATAACAAAAATTGAAGCAATTACTTGAGTACTAGTCAACTTTAATGAACAATACGTGTTTTTGCAAAGATTAAACATGCATAGATGTGAGTGGAGGAAAAATTTGTTGGATGTGTAAAAATTGTGAGAAAACTTAAGAGCTTAAATAGTTAATAAACAAGAGAATTGAAGGTAAGTCAATCATCAAGTCTAATTGGCCTCACCTATATGCTATCAACACAAAAAATACACCTATGATAATCAAATACTTATTGATGTCATTAAAGTACCTTTGGAGCTCCTTCACAAACCCACCTTAAAATTATTCATAAAAAGTTATTGACCCTAGTGCTTTGTTGAAGCTTTGGAAATTGAAGGTTCAATAGTTTTAATACATCAAATGTAATCTTCAATGTTAAACATATTGCTTTTTATATTACAACCCAAAAATAGGATGAAAAGTTGTTCTATGTTCTATGGGGAATATGATGGTTGTATCGATGGATATTGAAGTTGATCATGATCAATCCAAAGGTCCTTTCATTTCTAAAATCTTAAAAACGTAGAATTGGAAATTCAAATAACTACCCAACATTAATAACACCTAACAACCTCTCTTAGATTAGCATTGGCCATTATCAAACACCTCAAAACTAAAAAACAAACAACATTAATAACAACCCATGTTGGGTGGTTATCAAAAATGGAACCTATTAACCAGAGGTTCTCAAGATGGTTCTCAAATATATATAACCATGACAACTTTCAAAAAGTCAAATGACTAATTTTGACATAATAATGGTTCTCATCTTAAAATCTTTTATTCTAACTACATTTGGGCTAAGAGATCTAAGAAACATTTTTGCAACAATTACTTTAGGATTAGGATCCTTTAGATCCTTTAGCAAGCCTCGCTTCCACTGTGGAAGTTGGGATGGCTACCTAATGTGCTATCAAGACTATGAGATCAATTAAAGACATTATTCTTTAGGTTAGCATTGAATTTTCTTTTATTATTATATGGCTTCATAGGGAGATTTTTGGAGTCAATAAGGACATGATCAGATAGTGCTTCCTCCCCCCTTTGTACTTCTTGGATTTTAATTTATTGTGATGCAGTTGTTGTTGCCTTCCCTTATGGGTTCCCCCCCTTAAACATGTATTGTAGATTGTTTTGTTATGGTTTTTCATTATCATTGTGAATACACCACATTTGTACCAAAATATTTTTGGTTTTATTTTGTTGAGTTAAAATTGGGGCACCTATTATGATTGTGAAGCACCTTACACACCTCTTTTTATTTAATTATTAAGTCAATGTTAAGGAAAAGCCATTTTTTCACCAATTCATATCAACATAACTACCTAACATTAAATCATTGTTGGTAGCTAATGTGGCATTAGGTGGTAACTTAATGTTAGGACGGTGGTAGGCTGGTGGTAGGATACCACCAAATATTCAAAAAACATAAATTTCCCATTAAAATGCCAAAATTATGTAGTGGGTCAAAAAAAAGTCTTGTAAGTTAATGTTTGATAACACCTTTCACTGTTCCATTTGTAAACATTTTGATTATAAAATTCCATTCAAAATTACATCCCAAGCATTCCCTACGTTCCCTACAATTTCTATGACGTTTGTTAACTTTCACACCCATGCATGTCATTCATGCGCACTCACATAATAGCATTGCAAGGTGAATGCATGTTATGATGTACACAAAAAATTGTCATAGTTTGACATTTTTAGTATTTATTTTAGTTTCATGAATCATAGTGGAAGTTTGGAAAATAATTTTCATTGAAATTTTGTAAAAGATGATGGTTTATATGTTCCAATCTAACATTATGTTGGGAAATCGATGCACATATGAATGATATAATAGTCCAACAAAGTATTATTTTGATTTGCAGAGACTTGTCACATCTATGCAATTTTAACAAAAGGACCAAAAAAATTACATTTAATGATTATTTTTCCATGAAATTTACACATACATAAAAAAATATAATAAAAAAATCTTTCTTGTCAAAGTTTTCAATTTTTTTAAGGTCGTGGAATTTAGATCAAATAATTTTCAAAGGTTCATTAGTACATTATCGTATGATGATGTTGATGATTATGAAATTTTTAGGTTGATTTTTTTTTCTTCCATTGAAGATTTACTTGAGTTAAGTGTTATTTTAATCATTTGAAAAAAAAAAAGATGAAATTTTGAATTTTTGAAAAAATGGAAAACTATTGTCAAATAAAGGTTTTTCATAAACCTTTATTATATTATTTGTGTACATTTACACAAATGCACCATATATTTTCAATTTCATCTTGTGGTTTATTTTAATTTTGAAGCCCAAACCATTTATATGTGAGATCTTTAGAATAATTCAAAGTGAATGAAATCTTATGTGTTGCTACTTTTAATATTATATGTAGTTCCAAATTTCCTTCAAATTGTGTACATCATAGTGTGCATTCACCTTGTAACACTCTTCACTACACTTGTTTGTATTGTAATAAACATTACTTTTGTTTTGCATTGTAAGAATTGCTAGCTCCATTTTTGCAATGTCATGGAATCAATCTTTGGGATCTTTGGTAACAATAATGAGATCAACCTAAAAATGGAGCGGGAAAAAAACTATAAGTTGAAAGAATCCTTGTATTTTTGCATAATTTGTAATAATTTACTTTTGCAATTTCAAAATCACAAATCGGGTTCTTTAAGTTCTATACATATACCTAGAATATTTTTTTATATAGGTTTTTCACAACCAAATGATGATGTACTTGAACCAACACGAAAGAAAAACAAAGGTAAAAAACCCATCAATTTTTTTGAACCAAGTGTCAAAATCCAAGTTAGGAAGCCATGTCAACCCAATTGGGAGCATGGCGAGATCATTGCTCTTGTTGTAGCAAAGAAAAAGGAACACATGGCCAACATATAACAAGTTGATGGTTGTGATCAATTTGAGACTATTGTGACCAAGTGGAAGAATGTTTCTAAAATTATCATGAAATGGGTTGCTCTTAGCATCTTAAGAACGATCCAACATGCAATGACAAGTGGTGTACCATCACTAGTGATTTCAATAAGATTCACAATTTCATGGTGTGCATGGGGAATAACCAAAAGTATTAGAAAATGGGAGTTTAAAAAAAAATCATTGCCCATTTTCTTCGAAACTTTGGACAAGGGTTGTATGACATGGTATATGAATTCCAAGGTAGTGAACCAATCTTTAATTGCCACACATGAGGGATATCATGGATGCGAAAGATGGAAATTCTAACCCTACTAGCCATACCCCAAATGAATCCATTGAAATCAATGATGATTATATAACAACTATAGAAGTTGGAGCAAATTGTGACAATCTACTAATAGACAAAGTCTATGCCACCAAAATTGATGACACATAGTTGTATGAACAACCCCAAACCACATTTGTTTTAGCTCACCATTTTAGTTTTGAATAAGTTTTCATGATGGCACATACCTCGCCTAACAATCCAAGGAATGTGATAAATAACATAATGATCCCAGGAAATATTATCCCTCTACAAGTCCTAAATATTACTCCCTCAACCCCAACTTTTGTCAACAAAGTAGGTTGTAACAAGAAGGGGCCAATAACTCTAGTGCAATCAATGGGAAATATAACATGTAAAAACATTAGGTTAGAATACAACACTCAATTCATATTTGTTAAGAAGCTCTTTGAAAGTGTTTTTTAGAATGCCAAAAACATAATTTATGACATAGTGGCCCCTCTTGTGTTTTTTTGTTGTAAAATAGTTTGAGAATAATGTGGCGGCCATCTTCTTTGTAAGGGGTCATGATCCAATTAGTAAATGGATACACTTTGTTTCCCAATAAGTAGGGTGGGGTTCCATTTTCACATCCTTTAATTGGATTAAACAGTGCATGGTATTGAGCTTGTTGATATAATCCATACCTTCTTCAAATTCGTGAATCATTCACACTCCTCAACAAACCAATGCAAATGTTTGTGAATCTCGTATTGGAGTCCACACCACAACTTGGGCAACCATGGAATAGCCCCAAACTTATGATAATAGTATTCCTCAAGGTATGGGATAGAAGGTTTAGAAATTAGTAAATGGGTGCCATCGATATCACTTTACATGTTGGGAAAACCACACAACTCTTAAAAAAAATTCATCATTTTCTACATTTCAAGTCCCTTTGACTAAGAGATCAACTTCTTGCAAGATTTGTTGGAACAACAAATTCTTGGAGAATCAAATATATAATGGATTTCCCAATTGCAAACAACTTGTTACATATCATAAAATTGTAACCATGAGTAAGCTTGTAAATGGCACAATAAACATGTATTTCAATAGGGATGGATTTGTGGTATTTTGTATTTTGCTTCTTGAGAGTTAGTTGAAATTTGTTAACAATCCCGAAGAGGGTGGATTTTAACCTTCTAAAAATTTCCATGCATTGGTTATCTTCATATTCTATGAGCAAAAATCTTGAAAATCATGTTGTATTTCATGGTTTCACCTAATACCTTAATTCTTGAAACAAATTTCCATAAAGAAATTGTCAAATTATTTTCATGAAGTGTAGCTATATAAAATAGAAATTCACAATTCCCATGGCTATGGATGCATTTGTGACTAAATTTAGATCTTGGACAAGGGAATTGTAAATATGATCCACAAGTTGGAACAACATCATAAAACCTAAAGTGAACATTGTTTTTTCTTGAACTTCATCCATGAACTACATAAATGAAATGTGAAATAAATAAAAAAGGTTTGAAGAAATTTATTTGGACTTGGGTAAGAAGATAATGTTGATGTTGATGTAGTTCAAAACAACGCAACATCAACAACATGTATGAAAAGATGAACATGTACATTATGTTGTTATGTAGTTTACTAAAGCATTGTCAATCAAACTCATATTTCCCATAATTGTTGCAATTCTAAAAAAATGTCCAAAATGTAAAACAATAAAAAAAACTTAGGAAAATTAAAAAATGAATGAAAGAAAAAAACAAAAGGTGCATGCACATATTAGTGAAAAGGTGTAGTTGGAGAATTGATGAAGCTCCACGAGCTCTACATGGCAAGAAATTGTGAATGCTCAAGAAGCTATGAAGGCAAGAAACTATGAAAACTTTAAAAGCTTTCAAGGCAAGAAACTACAAAAGCTTGGAAGCTCTAAGGGCAAGAAACTATGAAACTTTGATAGCTTTGAAGGGGCAAGAAATTGTGAAAGCTTTGGAAGTTTTGAGGGCAAGAAATCATGAAGCTCCGTAAGCTCTGAAATTAAAAAACAATGAAATATTGAAGAGAGAGGACATTGAAAGGAAAGTGAAAAAGGAAGAAAAGCTTGGAATGCCGAAAGGGAATGGCCACAAAATGGAATGTCTTGAAATAACATTTTTACCATTGTGTTATCATGATTTTATATGTGAATTGTTAAACCTAGAAATAGGAATCTTTTAGAAGAATAACTTAACATTGCCATGATGTGTGAATGTACTTTTGTGCTAGCTAGCATTGACTTTTAGGTAGCATTATTTAAATTTTTTTTGTTTTCTATTAATGGTTACATAGCTGTTAAGGTCCCTACTACTAAAGGCCTTAACATCATATGTGAAAGGTGCCTTAGTAATTAGTTCATGGGTGTGCTCACAACTTTTTCTTTTTTTAAAGGAGCCATATTGGTTGGTCCATCATTAAAGTTTTTGGAACATTGGGCATGACCCAATAGAAGCACCTCTTTGGACCCTTAGTTGCAATATAGAGAGCCTTTAAAGTTCACCTTTTCAATTTATATACATGAAAGTTAAATGTTGGGCAAACCATATGGGATAAATCCAAGGTGCTATTGGGAAACACTTTGGAAACTTGATGTGAACCCCAATGGGAACATATTGAACAAGGGGAAAAAAACATGCATAAACCCAAAATTATTATTATTATTATTATTATTGCATACTTGAAACATGTTCCAAAAGCTTTCTCATTGATTACATGAAATTTTTATTTATATTTGTCTTAAGTAATGGAACATAGAAACTATTTTGGCCTTTATCAACTCCAAAACATTTCACACATTCGACCATTCTCTAAATTTATCCAAAGTTTATGGTTTTTGGTCAACAATGTAATGGTGTAATTATTATATTCCACAATTATGATTATTAGTTCTAACTATTTCACTTTTTTCTCATAACTAGCTCACTCCTTTCCGTTACCCATTTACATGGACATGGAAATGCACATTTCACTAGAAAAATCAAATTTGACATAAACATCTCAAAACATCCAAAGGATATAAAAGGGGGAAAGGGAGGGTGAAAGGAAATTTTGCTTAATTTGGAACCTTATTCAAGGATTACATCATGATCATAAAATTTAAATTTAAAGATTAATTTCATTATTATAATACATTTCATAAATATTTAAATAAAAAATTATTTTGATAAAAATCATTACAACTATCTCTCGTGTAAAATGGCTTTTAAATAAATATATATATATATATTTATCGTTGTAGATGTTTAAAAAAATAATTTATCTATTTTATTCCTTTATTTTTTTACACTATATAAATTATAGATAGAAATAATGAAAATAAAAAAATAATGCAAGTGATATGATTATATTTGAATATTTTAAAAAATATGAATTACATTTAATTATAAAATCTTTGAATTGACACTATATAACCTTGGATTAATTTAAAGCTTTTTCCCTAGCCATGGGGTTCTAGTCAAGTACAGGTGGAAGTCCCTTTACCATGGGACTTCTACCAATTGAGGTGATGGACCCAAGGGTGTTAGGGTCCATCACCTAAACCTGTGGAAGCTGTGAGGCAAGGGGCTTCCCCTAGATGAAGAAATTGGAAGTTTTTTTAGGGTTTTAAAATCTTTCCCTTGTAGACAAGGGGTTTAAAAATGTACAATTGCTCATCAAAGAAAAGAAAGAGGTTGTGGAGTTTTCTTATGAGGAAGATTGTATTATAGGGAAAAACCTTTAAGAAGGTCCCGCCTCTACAATTTAGGGTGCCAACATTTGGAAAATAAATTCTCAATTCCATATGTATTTTTAAGTATCCAGGGATATCTTGTAATTTTAAGTCTTAAGCCCTCACATTATTTAAAACTCTCATTGCCAAAAATTTCAAATTCTTCCTTTCATTTTTGCAAACATTACCATGTTGGAAAGCACTCCAAGGTTTTTTTTCTTTGTATTTAGAGGGCACCTCCTCCCATGGAAGATTGATTCCTTCATGAGTTGAAGGACCCTTCTGTTGATCTCCTATGCATCTATTATATAATTACAACATGGTGTGTGTGTGTCTGTCCGTCTTTTACTTATTTCTTTTTCTCTGACGTCATTTCGCTTTCATTACCTTTCTGGCGTAATCCCATTGGCTCCCGTTGGGATTAGCTCCCGTTCCCTGTGGAGTGTTTTGGGGGG
>Ga0209208_10013372_pt1 | contig 10261 bp, 9 predicted proteins | sample S1TSphfallax_3_FD_187694 | JGI IMG/M metagenome (GOLD analysis project Ga0209208, IMG submission 187694) | Host-associated microbial communities from peat moss isolated from Minnesota, USA - S1T2_Fd - Sphagnum fallax MG (SPAdes) (version 2) | ecosystem: Host-associated > Plants > Peat moss >... | reverse complement strand
TTTTAACCAATCATGTAAAAAGGTTTCCATATAAGCATATAAAAATATTTTTGAATGATTGGACACATGGCCCACTTCTTGTGAAGTATATTAAAGCTCATACAAAATATAAAACACGTTCATATTTTATGGTTGTTTTTAGCACTTGCCAACAAGTCCTTTGCATATGCAAAAGGACCTTCATAACACAATGAATTGAAATTTATAAGATGACAATTTCATGAATAAATGAACATAATGCAACAAATAGTATATTTATATCATTTAAATGTTATATGTGATTAATTTTCAAAGTAGAAAGGGTGCATAAAAAACTAACAGTTAACAAGTCATTTGGCTCTTTTAATTATGATATCATCCACATGAATTGTGCACATTTATAAAAAAAATGATCATGTTTTAGGAAGCCTTTCAATTTTTAAAAACCATTTCTTTTTGTTATAACAAACAAACAAATCTTAGGGTCATTAACCATGTGCCCCCTCCATTCACATGTCATATATCATAATTTACAGTAAAGTACATCTTGTCTCATGTTGTCATTGCTTGCATTTAAAACCAATTTAGGGGTCATTGGTTGTTGAATGTTGCTTTGAATGTTGCCATATTTATGAGCCCAAAGTTAAAAAAAGGAACAAACCATCCCCCAAGTTATCAAATGCTTTGATTGACAATGATTGTCACGACATTAATTTTGGGCATATGACTAAGGCAAGGGCATGGAAAGGTGTGGGCAAAAGTGCAACCCAGGAGTCACATTCACACTCGGGAGTGCGAAAGAATGTGAGGGAATGACCACACACTCCCAAGTGAATTGCCATTTTGGGAGTTGGAGTCCCTATGGAGTCCTGAATTTTTAAAGAGTAATTAGAAAGGTCAAAACTCAATGGATTGAAAACTTATTTATACCATTGAAAAGCTTTTAAGATGTAAATGTTTAAAATGAATTTTCATGATCAATTTGAGTACTTAAAACACAAGTTATGGCCAAAAGAAAAGCTAGGAGTCAAAGTGTCAATTTGATTCCCGACCATTAAAAGTCAAAAATTGCCCTAAATTACATGCGTTTAGGTGGCATGCCATATATCCTTGGAAAGATTTTAACAAGGGGTACAACTTTTCTTGAAATCTCGCCTCAATTGGAGGTCTGCATAAGAAGTTATAGGGTTCCAAAGTGGTGGGAGTTCGAATTTTGAAAATTTTGGGACTCATAACTTGGGAGTCTCATTAAAAATGACATTGGGTGTAACTGGTAAAAGTGAAATTAAAATCCTTGTAAAATATTTCATATTACTGTAATAACACATTTGCATTTTGCATGCTTATGTTCATTATTTTTGTCTTAAATCTTCAACAAACTTAACAATACCATTCATTCTAACATTAGATTCTTGGTCATTATATATAACTAGAATCTGCACTTCAAAATACATTATAAAAAATTCTAAAAACAAGATTATAATTCGTTTCATCATAATCTAACACTATAACAAATCCACACAAAAGATGAACATAGAATTCACTATAGAAATTTGTGTTTTTTTGTATTATTAAAAATAAAAATCCAAATTAAAGTCTATCAAAGGTTTTAGAAACCCATTCTTCTTCTGCAGCAATACCCTTACATTTCTCCATCCGCTTTATATGTTTGTCATAATTTTGTTTCATCAATGTCCACATGAAATGCTTAGGATTTGGAATTTTAATACCTTTTTTTAAAAGTGTAACTCTATCTAGGATTGCATGTCTTCTCTTCATTACCACTTTTGCTTCACACTATTCCATCTCCATTAGCCTTTGTTGTGCTTCTACCATTGTCTACACCTTTGTGGTTTGTTGTACGTTCAACTTCAATTCTATGAATATCTATTCTTCCTGTGTAACAACATTCTCCTTCCTTGTGTCCTTCATTATCTATGCTTCCATAAAATAATGTTCCTCAGCTTCATCTTCCTCTGATTCTTTAATGCACACTAGATCTATTGATGTAGCTTTTGGTCCTGTTTCCTTTCTTGCACACCAATGTTGTTTGCTTTTGTGCAAAAATTCAACTATAAATGTTTTAGTTGTATCTATGTCTTGAATTATCATCTGCACAAACTGTATCTTCACATTATATGTCATCCTTTTTGCACTTTTTGAACATGATGATGAATGTAACAATGACCTTATAGCCAATGGCTAAATATTCAACACTCTTTCTCTCTCTGCTCCTCTCAACTCCTCTTCTACTTCTCTTCTTCTCAACAATTTCAATTCCTTCTCCTACCTTCATTTGTGTTCACTCTTCTACACTTCCTTTTCTTTTATTATTCACTATAGTTTTTCAATTACATTCTACACATCCATATTGCTGAGAACTCCAAAACTACAAAAATGCGCACAACTTCCAACAACAAATGCAAATTGCTTTCCACAATAACCCTATTTTTTCTCATCCTTGAACATCTTGCCCGTTGCATTCATTTTTTCCTCTGCCTGTTATTTTTTAATTAATGCATGATCTTCAAAATCAATATGGCATCATTACAAGTTTATGTGTCCTTTGTATCGCCATGTGGAAGCACTTAGTATCATCATTATGAATGAATGTGGTAGATTTCATCTTTCGATTACTCCACATTCGTACTCGCCCTATTTTATCTATATTGACTCCACTTCGTTTGCCCTATACATGTTTTACTAACTATGCCCATTTATCTATTGATTATGAAAGCACATTTGGTGAATGTACATATTTTTTTGCTAACTTTGCCCACAATTTTGATGATTGTGCAAATATTCCTTATAATTGAATGAATATTGTTATTGATTTAGTTCATACACTTGACAAATCATATGTAGATTTCTACATGCCAAATTTTGTACTGTTGCAATTATTATTCTTATGGAGATCAAAAATAAATACTAAGTTCACCGTTGCAGCTGTGATTTGTTCCTTATTTTCATCATTTTTCATTTGTGGTTTTTTATATTTGACATCCTTCATTGTCCTTTTCTATGTCAGAATTTGCCTCCTGAATTCCACTACACTTTTTTCCCAATATATTGGCATTTGTTGTTTTTTTTCATAAACTTTAAATTCCATGTATTTATAAGGTTTTAGTTTATTCAAATTGACCAACACAGGGTTAGTTTCAAATTTCTCAATGGTCACTAATAACATAATGTTATTTAGCAACACATATTGTGTGGTCCAAACCATTTCCTAGTAAACTTCCCTAAATGTGATTTATTACCCTTTGGAAACCATATAACATAATCACCAAAACAATTTTTTTTTTTTGAAATGTTGACTTCATAATGCTTTATTCCATTGTTCAATTCTTACAGTTTTTGTAGTTTGCATTTTAGTTACCTGTAACTTTTTGAGCTCTATAATTATACTAATTAAAACTCTCACTAGAGTACTATCTTCCTCATCTCCGCCAACAATTGGAATGATGTACTTTATGGGCATTAATGGATGTAATCCATACACTAATTGATATGGTGTATACCATGTTGCTACTTTGTATGCACTTTTGTATGAAAATAACATTGTAAACAAATGTTCATCCTAATATGTTCTATTTTCATTAACTAACTTGGTTGATAATGTCCTAAATACCTTGTTAGTAGACTCAATTTTTCCCATTCCCCTGAGGATAATAAGTTGTAGAATTCATATATTTCATCAAAAAATGATATGTCAAATACTTGATGGCATCATTAATAAAGTGAACTCCTTGATCTGTGACTATAGTCAAAGGACATCCAAACTGTCACAACCCTAGTTTTAGGCTTGCGACCAAGGCAAAGGGGTTGCAAGAGTGCGGGCCATTGCAAGAGTGCGGGCCAAGAGGAAGCCCGGGAGTCACATCACATATCCTGGGAGTGTAGGAAAGTGTGAGGGAGTGAACCTTCACACTCCTAAGGCAACTTTCACTTTGGGAGATGGAGTCCCGGTGGATTCCCAAAACTTCAGAGAGCGATTTCAGGGGTCAAAACTTAATGGTTTGTGGCATTCTTTATATCATTGGAAAGCTCTTCAAACTTATATGTTTAAAATGGGCTTGCATTGCTCATTTGGACATTTGAAACACAAGTTATGGCCAAAAGAAGGGCCGAGAGTTAAACTGCTAGTTTGACTCCTGACTAGAAAAAGTCAGGAATCGACCTGATTCACTTATCTGCAGACAGCGTGCAATATACCGTTGGAAAGCTCTTGACAAGGGCTACAACTTTGTTCTAGACCGCATTTCGATCCAAGGTCTGATCACAAAGTTATGGGGTTCCAAAGTCACGAGTGTCCCAACTTGGGCGATTTCGAGACTCCCACTCAGGAGTCCCGAGACAAAAAGCCATTTTGATGTGGGCCCTGTGGAGAGGTGCAGAGTATACTATAAGGGGGAAGGTGTTGGCTTCCCCCAAGTCCGGGCCATGGTGAGTCTTGTGTGTCCATGTTGCCCGTGGTTTGTCCTAGCACCAAAAGTGCTCCAATTACGCACTAACCACCTTGTGGGTTTTGTGTAGGCTCGTGTGAGTGAGTGAAGCTTGTCAACTCTTCCTAGTCCCATCCTGGAGCTCTACCATGCCCTTCTACCCCTCAAAGTGTTGTGAGCTAGGGAGCGTGCTTCGATTCCTTATTCTTCCACTGTTTTCTGTTTAGGACTCACATTTGAGTCCCTCAAGGGGTTGGGAGTGCGTCACAAACCTAGTTAATATGCATTCATACAAATTTTTTGCTATGACTACTATTGTATTAGTTTTCAATGCTCTTGTTTCCACCCACTTAGTAGCATAATTTGTGGCAACAAAAATGTATTTGTTCCATGTATCTCTCTTTGTTGGCTTAATTGGCCCCACAAAATCAAGTCCCCATTTTGGAAGACTTGTGACCAACTTTGCAAGACTTTGAGTTGCCAATCCTCATGTTCTTTAACATGCATCACAAGTTCTATAGTAATCATACATGTCCTTGTACATAGTTGGCTACCATATCTAGCATCCAATATATTTTCTTACATTATTTTTGTTGCAAAATGCCTTCCTGAAGGTCCTTCATGTAATTCTTTCATCACCATATGTGCTTTTGTTATTGTCAAACATTGTTGTAGTTTGTTGTCTTAGCCCATTCTGTATAATTCACCATTCTTCAATGTAAAAGGCTTTGCTCTCCTAGTTAATATTTGTTTTTGTTACAGCGATAGTGTGCCCTAAATCTATCTTATTTTTATTTTAAAAATTACATTATTCAACCACTCATGGTAGAAATGAAATTTAAATTCCTGTAGAATATTTCACATTACTATAACAACATATTTGCATTTCACATGCTTGTGTACATTATTTTTGTCTTAAGTCTTCAACAAACTTAACACTACCATTCATTCCAACATCAAATTCGTGGTTATTGCATATAACTAGAATTTACATATTAGAATACATTATAAAAAATTATAGAAATAAGATTACAATTCATTTCATCATAATCTAACTTTACAAGAAATCCACACAAAACATGAACATAAAATTCACTCCAAAATTTTGTGTTTTTCTATATTACTAAAAACAAGAATCCAAATTATTGTGTAATCCCATGTTTTGTTAAATAAAATCCGCAAAAATAAAAATAAAATCTATGTTATATCAAAATAGAATATGTGGTTTTCTACTGTAAGTACCTCTAATTCTTCATATTATTCTTTAACAAAAAACTCTTTGTTCTCTAGTACTTTCCCCCTTTATAACCATCCCAAATCACATCATAATGATCCAAAATAACAAAAATTCAAAATTCAAACCAATAAAGTTCCTTGATTAATCCCTATCCTAACTACCTTGTTCATCCCAAATCATATATTTAGCTTATCCCTTTAATAATAGCCCTAGTAGCCAATCATAGAGAATATTATAAGGTGAAGGTGGTGGCTTCCTCAAAGTTTGGGCTGTGGTGAGTATTGTGAATTCGTGTTTACTTGTGGTTCATCCATGCACCAAAAATGTACCAACTATGCACTAACTAACTTGTTGTTTGGTTTGTGTAAATCCATATGAATAATTGACTCACTTGTCACTCCACCCAGTCTCCATCTCGAAGCTCTAGCACACCTTTCTTACTTTAGAAGTGTTACGAATTAGGGAGCATGCCCTAACTCTTTCTTTTGATGTTTTCACTTTGGGATTTGCATTTGAATCTTTCTAGGAGTTTAAGGTGCATCAATGATGATTTTGACTTAATTATTGAGTTGGAAACTTTTGCAAAGAACATTAAGAAGATCATTTGGGCCATTGATTTTTTCTTTTCTTTTTTAAAAAGATATGATGAAAAAAAGATTCATTATTTATTAACCTTCATGTTAGATTTTGAATTCAAAAGTTTAAGATTGATTTTTTCTTTTCTTTCTTAAAAAGATATGATGAAAAAAAATTTCATAATTTATTAACCTTCATGTTCAATTTTGAATTCAAAAGTTTAAGATTGATTTTTTCTTTTATTGGCCATGAACATGAGGTGGCCATAATTAAATAATATGATTGGAAATCCTTGTTTCTTATGTTTTTGAAGTTTCATCATCATTTGCATCCATTGTTTGAATTGAAAATTGCTTTATTCATAGAATCGATGATGATAGGAATTTGGACATTTTTGAGATGGATGTGGTTGACACCAATTAATCTACAATTGTTTGTTCACAAAGAATTATTGAATTTCATAAACATTCACTATTACAAATCATGGCTTTTCAAAAGGTTCAATTGAATAAGGTGTCCACATTAACCAAAAGGATATTTGTTTTGACTAAAGGCATGGAGAATGAAAGACATTTGTTTTTTTTGATTGGTTATTTTTACTATAGTGACCATTTTGACTAAATGTTAAGTCATACATCTAGTCAAAAAGGGTCAATTTAAAAAAATGGTCCATCAAAATGCTCATCGTTTAGTTAAATCAGCCATATTGAATGGCCATGTTTAGTCAAATTGGCCATATTAATTTGGTTAACCTACTTGTTATGTTTACTTAGTTACCTACCTACCTATTTACCTAACATATATGTACATATGTCCTACCCATGGCCTATACCTACCTAACATTTACATATCTACCTACCTACGTATTATCTACCTACATACTTATATATACCTACTTACCTACCTACACATCTATTTACATACATATTTATATTTTACATAATTAAGTATGTATATATAAAAACATATGTAGGTAGGTACTTATTATTTATTTATTATTTTTATTTTTATTATTTAAAAATTGGGCTATTTTTTAATTAACTTTTTTGGCTATCCACTTTTTTGTTCGATTTGAATAGTCAAAAAGATCATCTTATGGTCAATTAAAAAACCCACTAGTCAAGTTGGACATGGTCAAATCAAATTGACCACTATGACTAAGTGGTCAAATGTGACCAAATGTCAAAATAAGTGGTTTTTGGTCTATTTTTTAATCAAATAATACCATGTTTTCTAGTAGTGATTAGGTGGATGCAAAAGATATCAAATGCCCTTTTGAGCGGTGGAAGAAATCAAATCACAAAACAAATTTAAAAATAATGTTTTTCTTTCTGTTGTTTTTCTTTTCCTCTATATACTTGCCATTTCAAATGGAAATAGTCTAAATGATACCATTCAAATAGTAATTAGCTTGTATAGACAATAATAGTTTTTCAAAACTAACTACTTGCTCACAATTACTCGTTCTATTAACTAAATGTTGACTTGTCAAGTTCTATCACTTCTTATAAACAAAATTTGATAACAATGGGTTGCAAGGCTCTTAATAATTTGGTCGATTTGATAAATGTAAAATAATTTAGATTTAAAGTAAAAGTTAGATCAGTTAAATATCGTTATGAAACCATCATGCATTTTCTTAAATTTTTAGTAAATTGCATATCAATTTAAAAAAAAAATAAGTTAAGAAAATTACATAATAAATAAATTTTGAACTAGTCAAATAAAATGTACTAAAACTTAGTATTTTTAGGTTAGAAATTAGGCAAAATATGGCTTTTAACATGCCAAAGTTAAAGCAATTAATACATTTTAGTGTGTTATCAACTTGAAACTACCAAAAATTTAATTAAAGACTTTCTACTTTCATCTTCTTGAAACCAATTCAGGACACCTACTTGCACTTGCATGTTCAAACATTTACTAAAATACATATTAAGAACATAAGAAATTAATATTATAATACTGAAGTCAAAAAAATCTTCATAATATTGATCATTAAACTGAAAAGAAGTTCAAAATTTTCCATATTAAAATATAATGTACGATTACTTTTGCTCCAAAAAAAAAATTCACATATTTGGCTACTTGCACTCTCTTGGTATTGTTGGAAAACCTTGATGATTAGGATCTAATGAAAGTGATTTCGAAAATTTTAGACATAAGCTATGAGAGATATTGAATTTTGAATTATTTTTGTCATTGAAAATTCAGTTAAATTATAAAAAATGATTTTGAAAGGAAAAATTAGTTAGGTAACAAGTTCACTCTTGGGCCAAGGACACATGCTACACTAATGTATTCGAGGCTCAAGAGCAGGCCTTCCCCAGTGTAAAGGAGAAATGTTTGCATACTTGTGGTGGAAGGTCCCTTTAATGGATGAAAGCATTTTCCGTGCAGCCTGGAGGTGGTTTCAAATTGCTTTACTAGTAAAAGAAGGCTCAATGTCTTGAAACAAACCCCTGCAATTTACAAATACAACTAATTTCCAAGTTTTTCTCGAAAAGACCACTAAAAATCACAGCTACTTCGTCTACACCTTTCCAGAACTGAACCATTTTTTTAACATAAGGAACAATGAGATTTGTTCCAAGAACCCCTGTTTGTGTTAACTGGGTTTTTCCATCCAATTTCATCACATGATGTAGTTAATTATGCCTTTTTTTGCAATTTGGAAATTGAGAAGAAATTTCAAATATTAAACTCAAGTGTTTATGTGATGGACTACATGTTGAATAGTTATTGACCATAGGGGACAGACTTGGAGAGTCACAGTAAAGTTTACACAGGTAGTGCTGAATGTACGGAGGCCTTTAAACCTAAAGTCCACTGCAAAATGATATAAAAATGTGACAATTAAGTATCTGAAATTTTTATGGAATCTGGTGACAGAAAACCTCAAAAATCTACTATTTTCCAGAATTAATTCTGAAAAACCAATTGACAATTTTTTGTCCCAAAAAGGAAGATTGCTCAACCATCCACCAGTGCACCATCCATTTGAAACCGCTTCTTACTTAGTTGCTGTTGAATGACAACTGAACCTATCCTTCTACTTTCACCAGAGACTACTTAGCCTGTACATAGGTGGGTACTATAGGCAGTCCTTAGGGAAGGTAGGGTACCTACCTAGGTAAGTAAGGAGATCATACATGTTAATAGTTGGTACCAATGTGGTTATATATGGGACTAAATGGGAAAATGTTTCCTTTCCACACATCATCCAAACTGAACTAAGAAAAATTACACTCTAATCATCCCCCAGCTTTATGCTGAAGACTTAGGGTTTGTATAGTTAGTGCATCCCTGAGGCTTGTTCCATATAATCGATGTGGTTTGTAAAGCCCCTAGGATGAGGGTCTTTAGCATAATAAGGGTCCTCCTGAGGTGAAGCTCATGGCAGCCCAAATCTAGGCATGCCCGTATTTTTAGGCCTTTTAAAAAGATTGTGAGAGCCCTAGGGTGAGAGATCTTCCATGGAGATCCTTGCAATCAGGATAAATTCATCCCACACTCGGCCTCTGATAGGAATGGATTATAACTCGTCATGCCTGTCCACATGTCAGAAATAGGATCTGAAAAGGAAAAAATTCGTAAGCAGGTTGTGCATCCATCTTCCATGTTGATCAAGGAGCTGTGAAAAACGACTCTTATGAGGTTGTCTCTCATCCTCAATTTTTGCAGTGCAGCCTCACGACACATGAATTCAAGCGTTTCCAAACACAACCATCCGTACATCGAAGACTCCACTCCTGTCCCTAAGTGAGACCTATAGGCTGTTAGCTTGGCTCTCCCTTCGCTGAGTGAGACCTGTAAGTTGCAAGCAAAAGATTTCAACTACCTGTAGACTAAGGAATCACCGTAAGTGCCAGCAAGATCATGACACCCTTTAGAAACAGCTAATCTAGCAGGTTTCTATCTTCTATACTAGCTAAGATCCACAGACTAGATAGTAGTTAGACAGTTGATCTCTGGCTACTAGAGAGCTGCTGATGGCAATCCTCTTCAGGCCGAGTCATGTCAT
>Ga0209208_10013371_pt1 | contig 10262 bp, 9 predicted proteins | sample S1TSphfallax_3_FD_187694 | JGI IMG/M metagenome (GOLD analysis project Ga0209208, IMG submission 187694) | Host-associated microbial communities from peat moss isolated from Minnesota, USA - S1T2_Fd - Sphagnum fallax MG (SPAdes) (version 2) | ecosystem: Host-associated > Plants > Peat moss >... | reverse complement strand
GGGGGGGGGGGGGGGGGGGGGTGGGTGTGCGCTTTGTTTTTGTGAATTTTGAGCGTTTTTGTTTATTTTACTATTTTGAAGTTTCAAAATTTTCATTTTTTTTTCTTGCCATTTTGTGGGTTTTCAAAAAACACTGTGTGAAGTTTTGCAAAGGGGGAGAGGGGGGTATTTGCCTTTCTTCTTGTGAACTTTAAAAGTTCTTTGTTTTCATATTTTGAATTTCTGGAATTAAAAAATTTTCTTCTTGTCATTTTTGGGGTTTTTAATTTTTTTCTTTGATGGGGGGGGGGGGCCTTTGCTCTTGTGGATTTTGAGAGTTTTTGCTTTACTATTTTGAAGTTTCAAAGTTTTCAATTTTTCTTCTTGTCATTTTGTGGGTCTTCAAAAAAAATTGTGTGAAGTTTTGCAAGGGGGGAGAAGGGGTATTTGCCTTGCTTCTTGTGAAATTTGAAAAAAAAATTGTTTTCGTATTTTGAAGTTCTGGAATCTTCAATTTTTTTCTTGTCATTTTGGCGGTTTTCAAATTTTTTTGTGTGAAGTTTCACAAGTGAGGAAATGGGGTATGTGCCTTTCTTCATGTGAATTTTGAAAGTTTTTTGTTTTTGTATTTTTTCCAATTTTCTTCTTGGCATTTTGGGCGTCTTTAATTTTTTCATGTGAAGTTTCACAAGGGGGGGAGACAAGGCATTTGATTTTCTTCTGGAAACTTCGAAGGTCTTTCGTTATGGTATTTTGAAGTTCCAAAGTTTTGAATTTCCTTCTTGTCATTTTGGGGGTCTTCAAATTTTTTGTGTGAGGTTTTCGCAAGCGAGGAAATGGGGTATGTGCCTTTGTTCATGTGAATTTTGAAGTTTTTTGTTTTTGTATTTTGAAATTCTGGAATCTTCAATTTTCTTCTTGTCATTTTGGATGTTTCACATGCAGGGAAATAATGTTGGGGGTATTGTTTTAAAATTTGTTTTGATGGAGTTCAAGGATCTTCAACTTTGTTCTTAAGAATTTTACGGGTTTTCCCAAATTGTTTAGTGAACTTGAACTTGTTGTCCCATTTGTTCCTACCCATGGCAATAGTCTAAGTTAAATTTGGGCTCTAAAATTCTATTTTATACATTCTCCATAAATCCAATGAAGGTTTTTTTTTCCTTTGAAAAACAAATGAGGTTTTGAGGTGGATGGGATGAATAGATATCCAATGGTATTAGGTTATTAAAATATAATAATAATAAGATTAAAGTAAAGGATCTAAGTTGTGAATGTATGGGTTATTGAAATTTTGAAAGGGGGAAAAATCAGTTTTGGGCAAATCTTCGAATTTTTTCACAACCGCTAGTTCTGATTTTTTTAATATTTATCTATCCTTAATTAAAAAAACTGTTTAACATTGGAAAAAACACCAAATTCCCAAAATCCCACCTTACCCCTCCTTTTATCAAAATGTCTTACTCATATTTGATCTTCAATTTTGAGAATTGTTCATCACTATTTCAGGTTTTAATAATTTATGTTTTGAATTGATGAGCTAGAACTTGAACAATGTGTCAAACAGACCAAATGGAGTAGCCACCATTTCATAGTCTCTCTCCCTGAGGGCAAAGCCAACAAACATGACACATTTTAGTCATGATTAGTCACATGACAATAACTACTGTGCTAGTGAGTTCATGTCATGGTTGACAAGTCCTCTTTTAGTAATTCCAAATTTGTGGAATGTCCATTTTGATTGAAATTTCAGGGAAAAAAGATCGGAAGAAAAACATGACTTGTTACAATGTAATGACTTGGTTTCTCTTTATGCTGGTGAGGGGTTTAACTCCCACTTGTGACACCTAGGTACATACCCATTTTCTAATTGAATATACATTATGTGTACTTCATCTACCATGCTTATAATCATGAAAATCATATATGGAATGGCATAAACAACTACATTTGTAACCATATGTGCCATCATAACAACCACTTTTCAACATAATACAAATAAATAACAAATTAATTGAAATAATTTAATGGAGTGTAAAATTAATGCACAATAATAAATTATTTTGCCTTAATCATTCAAATTATTTTTTTGAATATATATCAACTTTATAATGAGTTTTATTATTATTTTATATTTACTTGTTACCAACCTTGATAAAATAATTTGTCTCTATTTTATTATGTTTACACCAAGAAGATGTTATGATTGGGTTGTCTAAAGCCATTCAAATAGGAAGCCAAAAAAATATGGGTTGATACAAAAAATGAAGATGCAAACTCAAAAAATGTTTAAGTTAAAAAAACATCTTCAAGGCATATGCTTTTGATATTATACCTTTTCAAATTTAGCTTGTTATTGTCCAACAATGTAGGAAAGAATGTGCAATGGGCATGCATTATGTTTCACTTAAATTAGCTTAACCTTTGTTATAAAAATATTTCATGTGACTTAGGAAACATTTGAAGCTTGACAAGAATGATGGAAAGCTTGGGTGGGTTGATCTTGGTTTATGTGCAGCAAAGTTAAACAAATCTATGAAATCAAGGTTATTTATTAAATTGTGTTTATGTTTTTTAGTTGTTTGCTTGTATGACTCACCTTTGTGACTATTTCATCATTAACATTTGGGTAATTACATTCTTTAAGTTTCTTATACGATTATTTTGTTCCAAGAGGCTCTTTGATATTGAGATGTTATTATTTGGTGTTAGAGCAAACTTATTATTATTATTTTGAAGCACAATTCTAGACTTGATGAACCATTGCCACCCCCAAGTCAAGCTTAGTGGAAGAGGGCTGGTGGGGCTTTCACTTGCACACCATTGGATTTGAATCTAAAACTTTGTTTTGAGGTCCCAAGGTTCAACCATTGAGCCATCACCCCTAGGGCAGAGCAGACATATTATGACCAAAAATCACTAGTAATGTGCCCCATCTTTAACATGGCATGTGGTCCCTGTGTTTTCTTTAGTAGTTGCTGTCCATGCATTGAATCTATTAACAGGTCATTAGTTGTTTACTAATATTCTTCGAGCACCCATTTTTATGATCATCAAAACTCATGAAGAATCTAGCAACAGAGTCATTGTTGACAATCCAATAGGCAATGATCCTGGAGGATATGATGTAAAATTGGAGAATAGTGTTATGAACATAGAAAAATAAGTGTGCCTTGTTCTCAAGCATTTTGAAAAAATATGATAGAAAGACCATACATACTATGTTATCCTTCATGTTAAACCCTTGTTACAAAAGTTTTTGCCATGCTTTTTCATTTGTTGGATGGGACCAAACTATCTCTATTGTGGAGGAATGATACCAAAATGTTTTTACCTATGCTATTAGAATGTTATCAACACTTCCAATGTCCCTTGGATTGATAGTTGAAGGTAGTTTGTTTGAGACATCTTCTAATGAAGATTATAGTTGGTACATTCAAGCTCTTAAAACTTAGACTCAACTATTAGGTGGTGTGTTTACAAATGAGAACCAATTGCTATTGATTGTTCAATTCTTTTTTACACCAAATTAGATTGCTTGAAATATTTTTGGAACATAAGTACACCATTTCAAAAATGATTTTCCAATAAATTTTTTTTCTCTAGTTAGTATTTTGTCTAATTTAAAAGAATGTAAAATAAGTGTAAGATTCAATTTGAGAGCCTTGATAAGTTTATTTTTGTGAGCTTGAACTATGCAAATGATCTTCACCATAGATGTAAAGCCCTTCTAATTTGATCAAATTAATTGATGTTTAACTTTTAACAACCAAAGCCCTCTTTACAACCATTTTACCTCTCTTCAAAGTCTTAGTTAAAAATATAGTTCAATATACTCATCCATAGATGACATTACAAATCCAATTATTGGATTCAAAGATTACACATTAAAAAATCTTTGATAAAACTTCTAGACAAAATCAAGCAAAAGCCAATGAGAATTAAGCTAAATTGAGCCCACATAGGAACGATGCAAATGTAACCCAAGGTTGGATCTAAAGCTTCATTGACACAACTGGATTTTTGACATGACATTAATGCAGACATCTTAATATGGTACTCACAATGAAGCCTGGTATTTAAAAGAAATTTCACCAAAATGCGGTTCTTCAAAGTATGAATGAAACAATTTTTGGGATGTGAAAATCTTTGAAAACAAGTAGCAACTTCAAGGGGGTTATTATGTTAGAACTTGTAGATTACCTCCAAATGACGAGTTTCTAGAGTTTACCCCTTACTACCCAGTTCTAATTCCCACCACCATAATTGGTGTAAGCTTAAGTCCAGATTTTTCAGCAATTCCAAGAAATAATAATAAATTAGTGCCTAACGAGGCTAGGTACTAAGGTAAAGGAATTTTTTGGTAATATCAGTTATTTAAAACAAAAAAACTTATTACAAAAACCAGATTAAATTGATAGTAAAGTAACAAGACAACCGCCCACCACTGATATGTACCAACCAAGTAAGCAGCAGGAGCTATATGACAGGTTAGTCAATTTAATATACCCACCAAATCAGCAACATCTTTGACACAGATATGCCCTTGACATATCCGGGAACCAGCCGTATTCACACAACACATTCCGTATAAGCTCAGGTACTTGTGTAGAGCTTTAGTCAGATTTTAAAGTAAGCAAACTTACTTGTGGAATGATGTCTCCAAGAATCTGTTATGGCCTCGAAACTCCATCACAAATATGTACATACCCACAAGATTTTGGTACAACAGAATAGATATACCGTAGTCTCCTGCATCCTTCTCGAGCTCACCTTTGGGCAGTCAACACTAGCCTTGTGGTGTTGATTGAGTGGCTTCTTCTTGGCCACGTTCCCAAAAGCTCATCAAAACATATGTTTATCAAAAGCTTATATGTTTTCTATGTTGGGAACTTTCTCATTATTTTTTTGTGTGATGGGCCAATCAAAGAGGCCGCTAAAAAAAAAATTGAACTTTGAGGGCCATTACAACTAATTGATATGAATTAGACTATATCACACTATCTATGTACCACAATTAGTGCCCCAAGCATTAGCGTGGGGCAAAATTGGTGGCCAACAAATTTAAGCATGGGTGGCTTTTTGCATCACGACACACTTTTGTTTTGATTTAGTTTGCAAGGTCATTGTGAAGGTCTAAAAGTAGTTTCATTCTTTTCACATACATGGGCGAGTCACATGTAAAGAACACTAGAGGCAAACTTTTTTTTTTGGTTTAGTTTGCAAGGTGCTTTTGGAGGTTCAAAAAGAGTTTCATTCTTTTCACTTGTACAAATCAACCACAAGAACAAAACACTAAAGATAAATTTGTGTTTTGGTTTAGTTGGCAAAGTGGTTGTGGAGGTCCAAAGAAGTTCTATTCTTTTCACTTATATCACCACATGTACAGAAAATTAGATGAGATCAGTGCAAATTAGTGCAAGTTAGGAGTGTGTCAAAAGTGGATATTTTTGTTTTGGGTGATGAACTAATCAGAGAGGTCCATCACCAAAAGAAAAATAAATGTCAAGGTTATCCCCCCAAACTAATTAATGTGAATTACGCAATCGAGGCTAACACACTATCGAGGTACCCAGTGATCTCCATCTATGCCTAGATTTTCAACCTATCATAATACCTACAACCTCAGAAGACTTATTAGTTGCTAACCTCCTCTGTCTCTGAGGTTGTTGCCCCTTGCTTCAGCTCCAGAAATTGGCTAGAGGACAGTTTGTAATGGCGATAGTCAAGACTTGTGGCAAGATTGTCATCAGCGTCGTGCATAGTGCAAATTTGGGGTCATTGATTTCTTTAAAGGATCTTATTTGATTTAGTTAATCTTTTGATTTGTTAAAGATCTTTGCCATGGATTGAAGAGTAGCCGTGTCAAATTGTGATATTTTCAGTATCCAAATTGCATTTCCATATACATTTATGGACAGGATTTAGAGGTTGGGCTTCCATATGACATTGGCAGGTGGTTTGAAGGCATATCTGACCGCAGCCAACAAAAATGACTAATTATAATCAATAGATACCCACTCTTTTAAGAAGGGGTATTAGCCCAGGTCAGGATATTGAGTGTTAATAAGTATGTATTTTTCAAAAGGAAAGAATCTTGAATGAAAGAGGATTCCAAATTGACCCATCTGTCATGTAGAAAGATAAAATATCATTGCGAAGGACTTTGGTGCTTGATAATTGTAAGGTCATGATCATCATGGGATTGTCAAAACTCGGTAAAGCACTCTGATGTTTTTCACTTTGTATTTGTACATAGTAAACTCCCCCGGCCCCCCCCCCACACAAGATTCTTTTCTCACATGAAGAAGCAGAAGCCTTCTGCTAATCACTGCAGGTATTTGAATTAAAAAACCTTACATGCTTTACTGTTGGGGAGGCCTGCTCCCATGGGCCTCTCCTCGTTTTTGGGCATACATCCTCAGGCTACGACACTCAAACTATACCCTTCAAATTAGAGGAGACACTGGAAAACATGCATTCCCCCTCTAAGCAAACCACCATCACTTTTTTTTCTTTGTATTGTAGCGTTGCTCACCAGCATGAATCTTACATATTTGATTTTTCCTGACTTACCTCTTACTTACCCCATTTTTAGTGGAACCTGGGCCTTCCAAATTTCAGATAGTCATTTGAAAAACAAGAAAAAAATGGCAAGCCTTTATGTATGAGAAGGTCTTTTGGATTTTGACCTTCCTCGACCTACAGGTCTCAGGGATCTCAAATCTGAAAGGCTAGCATACAAAGACCTTCTCCTACATGTGAAGCACAACACCTTTTTTTTTCTTTGTATTTTTTGGTCCCTCAGTTGCATTAAGAAAACCTGTTTCATGGACAATCAGGAGGAGAACTTCCAACAGGTGGAAGTTACTATCCAGGCTGTCAGGAGAACTTTCACAACTTGTTAAAAAATTAATTTAAAAATATTTGAAACTTTTGCTGTGCTTCCTATACAAAAATACAAAAATGAAACGAAAGTTTTAGAAACGCTGGGCTAGAATAGGGAAAATGGGACGCACAATTCACAATCTGGGCTATGACATCAAGGATTTAAAAAGTCTCTTCCATATTAGCTGTTATTCATAGCCACCTCAACTATTGGGATTCGAGTACAAACGTATCTTAACAGAAAGATTACCCAGCAGTCATTTTGTTAGTACTAGGTTACCTTACAAAGTGCACAACCAGCCTTGCCAGAAGTTGAGGTTATCAAACTTTTCAAGGTACGGTTGATATTTCAATAATAAAAAATTAGGATGGAAGCGCCCCACCCAATATTCAGTTAGCCCCAATAGACATACACTAGAAGAAATCTTTTTGTTTCTTTATTTGGAGGGGAGTTCGTTCTGTATCAGAGGGTGTAGTAATCTGGCAGATTTCTTTTGCTTTTTTCTGTGCTAACATGTCCCATATCACAGAAACAAGAGTCAGGGCATCTTGAAAAACAAAGAAGCCCTCTCTGCCCAGTATTTTTAGGAGGCAATATTATTGCAAAGAACATCCCCTCGACTATTACAACAAATTCCTGCCAGGTTACTAAATGGGGAACAATAGTTTGTCTGGAATATTAGAAGCTCTTTGCTCCATTTTTCCTATCAAACTACAGAAATCTCACTGGATTTCAGATTTGCTCTAGGGGTTGGAACTGGGTCAGATCCTTTGGTACCCAAGTGCTTGGGAAAATCCGGCCTAAATTCTCAATGTGGAAACATTTTCAAATGTAAGTGATTTATTGAATTTTAGTGTACGGGTTGTAATTTATACCATAGTAATCCAAATGATTGGAATGATCCAAATGACTTGAGGTCTCATTTACAATCTCAGAATCTTGTTTTAGATCTCAACAATTTTGAGCAATGTGGATGCACCAGAGGTTATTACTCTTTGCAGACTCCAAAGCCTCCTCCTCAACAATTTGAAATATCCATCCATTAATTAATAAAAGGTGTCATGCCATACATTTGCAATTGATGAAAGTTGGGTATTCATGTTCTATTTTAATTAAAGGCTAATACTTTAGAGTCAAACAGAAAGAATTTGGAAGAATGCATGGGATTCCATTATTTGTAGCTCGTAGTTCTAATACTTGTTTACAATTACAGAGTACTGTAAACAAAAAAATTCAGTGTATTTTGAGGACTATTTCAGAGTGAAATCTCGCACAGGGCTTCCTGCTTCATGAAAGATCCCCCACTAGCCTCTCAGGTTACATAATTCGAAAGGTACCTCTTTCGAATACTATACTTTGGGTTTTACTCTTCTGGTTTGGACTTGGGTCCTCTCCCTTTGCTGGGTGCTTTGTTCAATGGAGTTTGCGAGGGTTTTATCATTTGTTTATCTATCTTCATTTAATCTCTCTTTCTTTGGCATTTAAAGTGGGTCTTCAAAAGCAAACACAAAATTTTGAAGATTCTTTTCCACAAATTTCGGTAGCCTGCACTTGGCCGCGCTACAGGCACCTCCAATCATGAACAGTCAAGACTGACCCTTCTCTGTACTAAAGGCCAAAGTTCAGCATAGAGTTAATTAACAATGTATATTGCTATGCAAGTGAAAAGTCCTTTGAAAAAAAGGGCAGTTGCGTCATGTTTCAGGGGAATCTACCAGCAATGGACGTCCTTGGAGCATTGGCTGGTGTGTTACCAAGTAAGGGGCAAGGTCAGTGCAACACGTGGGAATTTTCATGAACAACTTAAGCGGCTCTTGTTAGAGGTTCAGGCCCCCAGGATGTCATGAGGAGACCAGTGTTTGGAGGTTCTTCCTTTTTGGAACCATGGGTTAGGGTAGAGAATACGTATTCCATGGATCAACTATCTTGGTAGAATGTAGGCCGCATCTCACTAACTTACATCATGTCATACGTCTCGCATCAAGTGTGGTTCCTGCATTTTTATGATTGTAGCATGAGTTATTAGCATTAGGGTTTTCAGTGCAACTAGCGAAGTGCGTAGTTTGGTTTTCATATTGGTTGGACCACTCTATGTCATTTCCTCCTAGCCGTTTTATTTTTGACTTGGGTTTTCGTATTTTGGGTGCACCAGTGGGATTCACATCATTCATTTAATCAGCGTGATTGAGGTTTTTCATAAGAATCTTGGGATGATATCTAGTCTTTCTATGCTTGGAGACCCTCAAACAACTTTTGTAATGTTCTTGTTGTGCTATGTTTGGCACTCAAACTACTTGCTTTGTACAATGTTTCCATCCCGAAGTATTTTGTAGCATTATGTTGAGTTCGATATTCATATTATAGCTACATTGGAAAAGTTACTTGATACAAGATCTTTTGGTGGTTCTTTCAATCACCTAGCTCATTGTCAAACCATTTTTTGTGTTTTTTTAGGTGGGTTTGGCCTCATTTCTATGGTTTGGATTGCTACCCCCACATTCTTGGGGTGTTGGGCACCGATCACTCCCAAATTTGTCATTCGTTTACAACATGATAATTGCCCTATTCTTTTGGATGTAACAACACACGTTGAAACCAACACTTCCCCATTCCAAATGGCACTACAAAATGTTTGAGCAATGTTTGGCCCAAGTTGTTTGTTTTTAGGTCCCACCTTTTGAAAGTTTAACGGTTTAGTTTTATCCCCAATTGCAAATTTTTTTAATAGATCGCTTACATGAGTAGGAGTTTGTTTCACTTCTAGTAGATGTTCTTTCAAATATTGTGCGAACACATTATTGCTCATGTGTGGGTCTAGGGGCAAACGTTTGGTTATTAATTTGTTTTAACACACCAACATTTTGTTTATCCTTAACCCATTTTCTTACAACACTACGTACCTATCTTGGTTTACCACATCCTAAAGTTGCCCATCTTTCACAATGTTATTGTGTTCATACGACTGACGATGTAGGTACCCATTTGCTTTAGTGCCCCTGCAGGAGTAATGTACAACAATTCATAACACATTTCGAAATATTGTCGTAGCTATTGTTTTAGAGAATGGAGCACATGTTTAAAGGGAGGTTTCCTACCTTTTCCTTCACCACACCCAATAACGAATGGATATCTTTATTACCATAAATAATTTCTAGACTTTGATGGACGTTGTCATTGTTGAGCCAACTTGCATAAATATGGTGCAGTGAACATCAATGACAACAACACATGCAACGATGACACGTTTAGGAAAAAACACGATCATATGTTGAGTAAGCATCAAGTGATGATGGCTATTTAAAGAAAGACATGATCATATGTCAAGCAAACACCAAGTGATGACTTCATTCCTCGTGTTATTGAAATGTATGGGTGTTTTCATTCTCATTTTGAT
>Ga0209208_10013370_pt1 | contig 10262 bp, 8 predicted proteins | sample S1TSphfallax_3_FD_187694 | JGI IMG/M metagenome (GOLD analysis project Ga0209208, IMG submission 187694) | Host-associated microbial communities from peat moss isolated from Minnesota, USA - S1T2_Fd - Sphagnum fallax MG (SPAdes) (version 2) | ecosystem: Host-associated > Plants > Peat moss >... | reverse complement strand
CATAGGGTTTTTTGATTAGTCACAAAGTTATACTTTAATAAATGACACAACACATTTGATGTATGTAAACTAACCTTTCTTACACTAAGCAATCAATAATCTATTTTAAATGCACCTTACATAAAGGTTTGACAATCCATTAACATTTATGTAATGGTGCATTTACAATCATTCACAATGTAATATGAAGGTTTGGCCATGGATTTGCGCTTTTAGTGTTCCTTGGGTCAATTGAACTCTTAATCCCATAGACTATGGTAATGCGTTTTGTGACCCCACCCAATTGCAATAACTTGGGAACAAGAATTGAAGCTTTTTTGAAATACTTACAACCACCATTGTCTATCCCCCCCAATTTCCAAAGGGGTTGTTCTCTGAATTTATTCAGAGTTTTGGTTTCAAGTTCTCAATCCCCATATATGTAATTTTTAAAAAACTTGAAAACCTCCATCTCATTTACCATTATTCTTAGGTTTTTCCCCAGCCATGGGGTTCAAAGTTGTGTAATCTCTAATTGAAAAGCACTATAGCCAAGTCATTCATTCTACACACACACACACACACACACACAATTTTACCACATCTGGATTCTAGGCTACCCCAAAACATATTGGAACTATATTCGTCATTTTCCAAAAAAATAAATAAGCCCTGATTCACACATGAAAACTTCCCAATATTTGTCATTGTTCAATATTGCAAACCCTAACACCACCACTACCATGACATACCTACCCACAAGCTCATCACCCTCCAATTGATTTTTTTTAAAAAAAAAAATCTTTTACACAAATGGAGAACCCCATTGCAAAGGGACCATAACAATGATTTCAATGCCTAACTTGTTGCTAGCAGATCTGCTGGTCCATATATTGTTGGTAGCTTCAAAGTCCCTCTCCTGAAGGAAATTGCTTGTCACCTTGTGGACACCTGCTACAGTAGCGTCTTACTTTTGAGTACTAGCTCAAATCTCATGTTCCAATCCCATGTTTCCACCAACACCATGCAAGCAAACACACTTCACTTCTTGGTGCTCCTAGTAGAGCTAGCTACCACTTGTGGGGTTTTGTGAACACATGCAAAAATTCCTTTGAACTCAATGCTCCATAATGCACTTTTGATGTCTATTATTGCACACTTCCACACACATGCATAAAACATTAGACCCCCCTTCCTCACACCAACACCGAAAGTGAAAAATGATGTCTTGACTACAAATGTCTAGACTCCAAGCCAACATGAATTTCAACAAAAGGTCAAAGAAGGCTTTAAGAAAAGCCTTTCAAAAAGCAAATAAGCCACATAATGGTTAGTGCCAAGGAATTTATTTTTTTGGGTGGCAATTACATGTTATTGCTTTGATGTTTTTTAGAAAAAAGTTTGATAAAATATCTTTGGGAAATTATATATTTTTGAAATCCAAAACACACATGTGTTTTCCCCTTATGGTGATTGTCTGTTGGTTCCATTTACTCTCAATAATTTTGTATATAATCAAGTTTTAATTAATATGAATGAACAATGAAAATGCCATATTACAAATTTGGAACAGATCCCCATAGACAAAAATATATGTATAGGGTAAGGAATCCCTTTGAGCCTGTTCTTGGATTCTTGGGCACAGCTGACTGAGCCCTCCCTCAAATCCAGCAAGAGGTTCAAAGGGGGGTTTTCCTTCCACAACATAAGAACTTTTTCAATTTCAGGGACCTTTCTTTCTCAAAAATGTGCCTTACACTTTTGTAAAATCCCTAAATCAAAACTTCTTTGCATGACCCACCAATGCACCATACATTGAAAACTAGTTTATGACTCAGTTATGAGTGAACTCCAACTGAATTACTGAAGTTAACTTTACATCTTCTGAAATTCTAGATTTTGGGTCCAAAAGGAACATGTAAGTTGGTGCTAGCAATGTTAAGGAAAAAAAAGAAAAGAATCCAGTCATCACAAGCCCCATTGCCATAGGAAACCATTATTACCCTATAAAGTCCCTCCCCACCATCACTGAAGTTCTTCTTCCCCTTATCATTGTTGTAGCTTTGTCCATCATTAAACCACATTTGTAATAGAACCAACTTTATGTGACATAACTAAAAATATTTTTGCATATCAAAGAATTGACATGAAACCAATCCAAAAGAAAATCACAAGTCTTTAGAACAATTTGCACCATGAATGGGATGAGGCATTGATGATGGTACACATGGGAATATGTGCTCCCCCCCTTAGTCCATAGGGGTTGAGGCACCATATGTGAAGACTTGAGGTGTTGGCCAAAAATTGCCCTTGGCTCATGTGGATTGACTTGACTTGCATTCCCATTTTAAGTGCACATTGTTAGGTCAATTTGTACTATTGATCCCATTGCCTTGTATGGGTAAGTCTTTAGGAAACAATTATCCAAGTTACGGCCATGATGTCAACACTTGTGTTTGAAAATCTCATTCTCTTGAAAATCCACACCTATCCATATGAGTTCCAATTTGAATTGCACCTCCTTAGATGTATCCAAAATGCATGCAACCATCAAATTGTAATATAGAATCTCCATGCCCTTTAACATCACCTACATGCCTTTCAATTTTTGTTTGGATTCAAGTAAGGCTCATGTTGAAGATGTTCATCTCCTATGAATATGGAAATTCCTTTTCTAGACCCCACAAGGTTGAGTTCCACCCAAGTCTAGGTTATGGCTTTCAATTGTTTCAACTTTTCCTACAATTCAATAGCTTCATGTTTGGCCTTGTTAACCCTTGACTCCATATTGTGCAAAAGTCCTCGCAACTCAACTTGTTATTCCATGCATTGTGCCATGGCCTTTAGTTCTACAACTTGTGATTTGTTTTGGAATTTCAAAGTTGAAATGAACCTTGTAAATGAAATGATTAATCCACGGTTGACCACATTTTGCATCTCCATTTCACCACCATGGAACATGCCATGAAAATCTCAATCAAGATCAATTTCATCATTGTGGCAATTTGCATCAAGAGATATGCTAAGGGGGATTGGCACCTCTAGGGGTAATTGGGATTTAAAGGCTTTAAATGGATCACCAAGGCAAGTTTCAAATGAGTTCATGATTGTTCACAAAAGGTTTGGTTTTTTTTTGCTCATGAACTCCTCCTAAGAATTGTTGTCAAATTCATATCAATGCCTAAAATCATCTTAGCATAACCCATTCGGGCATAAATAAATGCACCATGTTGTGTTTAAAAGTACCATGTCCCCCAAATAATTAAATTAACTTTCATTAATTGCAATGTCATATGTTGTTTTCAATAATTGTTGAAATGGGTCAAATGGTTTTTGACATGAATGTCATGCTATGCATTGGCCAAAATTTGTCAATGTGACCATAATCAACATATTGACTTGTCACAATATGTGTCCAAAAGTTCGTTACATTTTGCCATCCATTGCATGCTTGGTAAATACTAACTTTCTATTTTAAAATCTATATTAAAATTGCATTGCCAAAATCTATTTTACTTTTGAAATACATTATGAATATGAATAAAAAATATAGATTATAGTATTGAAATATTGCAATTACAATTACATTCCTACATTTGAATTCATACATAATTGGAGAACTAAATCAAATTTCCATAACCATTTCTTATTCTCGAAATTTAATTACTTAAAAAATAGAAAAAAAACACAAAATAGAATTATCCAAAAACCTATAGATTCGATATCTACAGGTTTTTTGGCCAAATGAAATGGGAGAAGGAATAAGTGTAAAACTTTCCCTCCAAATAAATGTTCAAAAACTATGTTCACAAAAACCTCATTACATTACAACTAGAATTTTGAAACAATGAATTTGCAACTATGATGCAATTATCCCATGAAAATATGAATAATTAAAAAATAAAATGCCACATAAAAAAATTGTGGAGTTTTTTTGTAGTTTCATATTAGTCCCAAGATGGACCCTATATGTATGAACATATGCATTGTACATACAATTTTGGTCAACCATGATTGATTTTGTTAACAAATTGCATAATAATCACATATGACAACTACAATATTGGACCTCTGTGTAAACTATTAATCACAATAATAACAATATTAAGTATTTTTATTTCTATTTACATACATTAGTATCTAGATTCCAAATAATAATTAATATCATTACTTATTAATTATTATAAACTATAATAGTTAGTATACCTAGTAAATAGAGTATGTTAAGGTAGAATTGCCCATCACTAATCATTGGCTATTAAGTGAAAAAAATTGAATGTTTTTTTGTTTCTTGTTTGTTTTGTGTGATGCAAAGCATCATGGGAATGTCAAGGAAAACTTTTCAACTCCAAAGGCAAAAGAACAACATAGAAAAAACACAAGACATGTTAAAATCACATAATGTTTTTTCATAAAAATGACCATTTATTTTTAAACCTCATATCTTTTTTTATTTTTTTGAAACAATTCAAAGTGGCACAAGTGCACCAAATTAAGATATACATTAACTATTTAAGCATTAAAGATAAATGCACAACATATAAAAGTTATGAAAAAGATGAATGTGTTGAATCTTAAAGTGTGAATTAAGTTGGTGATTAAACATTGACCCCGCTTACTTTTGACAACCATATATTTTTCATATTGTGTCTTTTTTGAGTAATCTAAATGGTTGTGGGTGTGCCAAATCAAGGTTTAAAAAAAACTTTTGCACTTGAGAAACAAAAGGTCAATGTTTTATGATTTGAACCTCAATGTTCATTCACTAGCTTATTTTGTGGTACTTGTAAGTAAGTTGCAGCTATTTTTTTAATCCCATATTATTTGTCCTACCTTTCAAATTTGTAAAATATGTAACTAAGTGCATTATGAATATTAAAAAAAAATGACTTGTGGAATAAATTAAGAGAAGAAGGTTTGTAACTAAAGGTTAAACCCAAAATAAAATAGGATTATCCCAAATTACCTATCTACCTACTTATCCATTCATGCTTATTTACCTACCTATCTAGCATAGGAAATGTAGGTAGTAATGTTTACCTACTTATTGACTTAAGTGCCTTGTGTCAACATCTTGTTAGTTTTAAATTAAATTGATTAAAATATTAAATGTCAAAATAAATTTAGAATTGCCACATGTCCATTGATGATTTGTTAACACATCATTGCCACAATAGCACATTGTTGTTTATGTAGTTGCATATAATTGTAATGTAATGGCATAGTAATTGCAATGTAGTTGTGTAAGTTGTGTACATATACGATGAGTTGTGTCCATTACAACTTTTCCAACTTGTCCAATAACACCCACACTATATAAATGTTTTGAATTCAAAAACGCAATTGCAAGCTTATTTACAAAACACCTTATCTTTTCATAGTGAAAAATTATAACTTGTTACTATTGGTTATTCACTATTAGCCTATTACAACCTATTAGCCCTTAACAATGCCAATTTATTGCAATCTTCCAAAATATCCCTATTTGCCTTCTTAACCTTTGCTTGTTTCTTTGGAAAAGACGATAGTTTAGATGTTGGTGACATTGGGTCTATTCACTCATCTCCAAGTTTACCATATTATCCTTAACATTACTAAAAGTTCAAAAAGTTTAGGTATTAGATCTTTTTAGCTCAAATAAAATTTACAATTTAGGTTTGAGGGGTTAAGTTTTGCTAGGCTTGTGGTTTATTGCATAATGGTATGATAAACATCAAGAAGGCTGAGTCGATGAAATTCGACAACAATTGTAAAATAATCAAAGAATTTGAACTTCATCAACCTTTAATATTTCATTGTTTTCTTCCAAGTATAAGGTGATGATTGCTCACATGATCACAATCCTCACATGTTGAAGAAGAAAATAAGGAATATGGGGTGCATAATGACACCCTTACAAGCTCCCACATTTTCTTCCTTTTTATCTCTCCTTGAAGGCAATCAGCACATGTGTTCAAATTTGATTGCCTTGTTCCATTTTAAAAAAATTTGGTGATTGTTTAGATTGGATGGTGAACAACAAGGCATTGGGAAAAAAACTTCCTTCACTTGACTTCTATTGCACTGCATCACCTTGTTCCAAGCTAGGCATGTTTGGGCTAGAAAGGGGTGCCCTTAGTTTACGACCTTTCCAACTATGACCAATAGGGCTTGAACTAGGGTTTGTTTCCAGTTTTGTGATATTGAAAATTTGATGATTTTTTTCCAATTAAAAAAAAAATATTGTTGAATATACACTTGAAAAAAAATTACAAAAAATTGACAAATTTTCTTTCAAATTATTGATAATATTTGATAGGAAAAGATGCTTGTTCAAAAATAATTTTTATTTTTGGAGTTTCTAAATGTAATAAAGTGTCAATTATTTCTACAAGATTGTAGGAAAAATGACAATCCGGCCTACAAAAAAATTTCCACAAAGAAATTCAAATATAGAAACATGACTATTGAACACCCTTGTGTGATAAGGGCTTGACAAAAGGTTCACAATCCACCTTGCAATTGAATTGAATTATTAGTTGGACCATGAAATGCTTTGTGCAATAAGGGTTGGATAGGGCGGCGATAGTCTAGATTGTGACCAAAGTGTAGTCACACATCGGACATGGGCTTATTTCATGTGTTGGTAACCCTTGTCCAAATTGTGACTAACTTTGTCACAGGTTGGATGTTGAGTGACCTTGAATGAATTAGAGCGCTTGGATAGGATGGTTGACATTTAGATTGTGATCAAAATTTGGTTGCAAGTTGGATAGTGGGGCTTGGAAACCTAGTTGTAGAGTTTAGATATCCATTTTTTATTGTTTAGATTGTGATTTAAAATTGGTTGCAATTTGGACAATGGATGTAACTTGAAATAATTACAAAATTACAATTATTAAAGTTGCATATTTATTGTCCATGTTGGAAGTGATGTTTGGTTTCAAATTTGTTTGGCCCATCTTCAATGTGCATAATTTACAAGGTCATTGAATATTCATTCATTAAATATGAGTAAACAAAAGTATTACAAATTGTTTCAAATTTTTTTATTGTGCCAATGCTAGCTTGTGTCTGTTGAGCTAGATGGACAAATTGACATTTTTGGATGGACATTAATGTGATAGTTGATGCAACAATGATGTGTCATGTCATTAACACAACCTTCCTTGAAAAGGGTGACTCAACCCAAGTGTGGGTTGTGGGGGAGTTTTGCGAGTCGCCTTAATTCATGATTTGATTGTGCACCATTTTGTATCTAAACAACATAAACTGCATTTTCTTCTTACTTTTGTAATTTGACATGGCTATCAATTCAACTTAGGAATTTTACTTAATCTCATCCTAGAGCTCACACACTTTCCTTGTTGAGAATTAGGGAATGCACTTTGAATTTGCATTCTAATACAAAACAAAAAAATTGACAAGATTCCTCATTATTAACCACTTGACAATCTAAGAATGTGTCACAAGCTTTGCACCATGAAACAAATCTTAAAACAACAAATTTCTTAAGATGATAAAAATATTATGACTTGCAAATGAGAGAATTCATGTTACTTATGACATATTAGTCATATTAATGTGACTTGTGCCATTAGCCCAAGTGTGAACAAGGTTAGGTAACTGTTCAAATTGGGAACAAAAACATGATGATAGAGCCCAAATTGTGAAAAAAATAATTCAAGTTTTAAATGAATTTTCATTGACAAAAGTTATTCAAAATTCATTATCTCCCCCACCTTAGGTCCAAAACTTATGAATTAACTCCAAGAGATTAGGTCCATCAAAAGCTATCCAACAATACCAAGAACTTGCCCCAATTTCCCTAAAATGTTTAGTTTTGATTTAAAAAAATTTCTTTGACAAAAATTCAAAAACTCTTGCATATTGTTCAATATTCAAGAACTCTTGCATTATAAGTATAAGCATCATGAAAACACCTTGATGCACCTTACTCATCAAGGGCTCTCTAATGGTACCAATAGTATAGTGGGGCGGGGGAGGGAGGGTGAAGGTGCCTTTTTCGAAACATAGGGGTTGATATAGTGCCTATGTGAAGCACTTTGTGAGATTCCATAACTTCATTGGGCCAAAAAATTGAAATTCATTGTTTTGACCATATTATTGTCTTTTTTATATGGTTTGATGCACTCTTTAAGGTCCATCCCCTTGTCCTTGTCCCAACACACAATGCAAAATGGAGAAAACTATTCCCAAGCCCATCTGGTGTGATTGAGGAGGAGGTTGAGCAATTGGAGCCAATGATGATTCCATGGGGGTTTAAACCTAAAAAAAACCTAAACTCTAAAAAAAAAACATGGCAAAACTACAAAAGCAAATTCTGGGCAAAAAGTTCATGGAAATAACCTCTTTGGTAAAAACAACAACAACCACCAAATAGAACCAGATGCACCTTGCCAAATTCCAATAGAGTCTGTGCCATGAAATAATTTTGTTTCCCATATTTTTCACATGGCAGAACTCTTCTTCCACCACTACAAAAGTTATGTATGTTGAAAGAAGAACAACTGATTGTGCATTGTGCAGTGAAACCAAAACAATCCCACAAAGCCAAAGCTGCACAACAACAGTGTTGCCACTAGTAGTCAATAGTCAATGATGCATATAATTGAGCTCTCATCTCCAAAATGAAACAAAAAACTTATATGACTTTGGTAATAATACAAAGAGCTTTTTTGGGGGCTTTCCCCACTTGGGGACCCCCCCTCCCCAATCCACCAATATAGGCATAAATTTTGAGGTTTTGAAAAAAAAATTTAAAAAAAAATTTCCCTTCCTTAATCACCATATGTAGACAATAGCTTTCAACAGGTTGCAAAAATATAACATGATTCTTTATTTATTTATTTTTCCTACTTTCCTCTCTGACCCATATGAACTTTGTAAGGCATTATTAGAACAAACTTTCCTCTATATTTACAAAATTTGTCACATTAGGTCGGTCCCCAATGTCCTACTCCTGGCTAAAGTAGGCAATCATCTTCTCTCTCTAGGTCCCAACTTACTTACATACATACATACATACATACAAAGCATGCAGGGTAGGCAATTGTGTTGTCTCTAGCTCTCTCTCCCATGTGTTCAAATGCAATTGGATTGGAAGCTGTTTTCAGGGTATGGGGGAAAGAAGAAGAAGAAGAAGAAGAAGAAGAAGCTCCATGATGAGTAAGAAGGTTAGTTATTAGCCTAGTAGTAGTACTTCTTTTGGCCCTCTGTTATACAACCCCAAAAGGAAAGGGCTTTTCATCAATCATAGGCAACAAGTGAGTAAAAAAGCTTCAAGCCTTCCACTCAGGAATGAATTGGGGTGTGTGTGTGTGTGTGGGTGTGCATTATTAACCAGTTGTGGATGAACCTCAACTGCCTGAGTTAATATTTGGTTTCATCTTGGTAACCAATTCTGTAGAAAATAGGTCTCTCATATATAGGCAGATAGTTAAGGAAAATAAACAACTTTTAGGTGAGTAGATGGTTTATACATAATACTAGCTAAGGGCTGTTTTATTACCTACCTACTAACAACCTACCTGCTTGTGGGTTTTTAGTAGGTAGGTAGGTAGGTAGGTAGGTAGGTATGGGGAAAAAAAAGAGAAGTAACTGAGTTAACCACCATGGTTAGCTAGGGAACTGGAAGCCAACAGAAAACTGTTTCCTGATCACTTACCATTCATCCTTCCTTCATGGTGGGCTGGTGGTGCCTGGCTGGGTCGCTGTGGCCGACCACCACCCTCTGGACTCTGGACTCAGCCTTTGGGGTTGGTCAAAAGGGCTGGCATTCATCATTCCCACTGGATGTCAGTCAAGTGGATCATCCAAATGGACATGGTTTCCATGCGCCATTATCACACCTGCAAATGATGGGATGAGACCTTTGCATCCATTTAAAAAAAATAAAAATAAAAATAAATTATTATTATTATTATTATTATTATTATTATACTTGATATCTTTATACTGCACTGTAGAAATTCTGAAATATTCAAATTTGGGGGAGGTGAGGGGAGGGGCTTTGCAGCCTTCTTCTTTTTTTAATAAACAAAATCTGCTGATTATCAGTGGCACCTTGCAATTATAATAATAATAAATAAAATAAAAATACATATTATTTTGAAATATTTAAATTAGGGTTGCAGCCTTCTTTTTATTAAATTTTTTTTTTTGAAAAAAATCCGCTTATTATTATCAGTGGCAAGTACAGCTTTATGGCTTCTGGGGGAGCAAGTACCAAGAGAGGCTTGAATATTATTAATATTGAAGAAAATTTCAAGTGTTTGCAAGTG
>Ga0209208_10013368_pt1 | contig 10264 bp, 8 predicted proteins | sample S1TSphfallax_3_FD_187694 | JGI IMG/M metagenome (GOLD analysis project Ga0209208, IMG submission 187694) | Host-associated microbial communities from peat moss isolated from Minnesota, USA - S1T2_Fd - Sphagnum fallax MG (SPAdes) (version 2) | ecosystem: Host-associated > Plants > Peat moss >... | reverse complement strand
TGGGCAAAAATTATTTTCAGGAGCATGAGGAAGCCTCTGTGATGATGTGAATTAGGCAAAGAAAAGAAAAGTCAATAGTATCTTCATACTAGATGCAACACGCTTGTCAGGATAAGCTTCAATTCAATTTGGTGTGCCCCTGGTAGATCAGAATGCATCTGCAGATAGCACTTAAATAATAATCAAATTGTAAGCTACTTCTTATGCAAGTCTAGACTAACTCACAGTGTGTAGACCATTCTCCTCCAGTCGAGAGCGTTGATAAAGAGAGAAATTCTTAATATAGCTCACAGGTATGTCCAGAACACAATCTTTGTACATAGAAGCTCCCTTTGTCAAGATAAGCTCCTTTGCAATTGTCTTTGACTGTACAGCTGCTGGGTGTCCTTGCAACTCCACAGCAGGAGAATCCAGTGGCACATTCTCTGACAAGGCTCTTGAGTTCTCCTTGGAACGCACCACAGTTCCTGGGACTTTCTTCACTTGTTTGTTCACTTTTTCTGGAACCTCAGTTGCCTGGTTCTCACTTGCATCTGTAGGATCCACATCATCAGAGCTTGGACCCTTGAACAGAGTAGCCTGGGCATTGGAATTAGCCTGCCTATCCCTTGCAGGATTGTACAGCTCAATGGGCTCACTACTTCCAAACACAATTGCTGAAGGCACTGCTTTCACTGCTCTATCAGAGACTTGCTTCACACTGTTTGGAAACCCATCGAACTCTTTATCCCCTCCTGATTCTCTCACTTTCAAGCTCATGTTGCTTTCAAGTGCTCTTGAAGTTCTAGAATTCTTGGACTGAGTCTCTTGTGGGAAATCTTGGCTGGCCTCTCTGGATGCCATGTAGTGTGCAATCAACTCACGTGTGTTGCAAAACCCTAGCAACTGAACCACCTGGCCATGTTAAAGCAATAATCAGAGTTTTAAAGAAAAACATGCAACCATTCTGAAAGTTACAATCTCTCCAAAGCTGGATTGAAAGCTGATCTAAGAAATGTATCTGCATTACTTGCACACCAAACAGAACCAAGACAAGAAACAAGAAGTTATATCTGCACACAATTTACTTCTTGATTTCCAGGCATACTCTGTCCAATAAATGGGCACGATCCACTGACAACATTGCATCATACAGCTTGGCATCAGTCACCAATGACGAAAGGGAGCCACCAGCCATTGATGACTTTAGTGAGAGCTGCAAATATAAAAAGTCGCCAAACCTGCACCATATAATCCAAAGAAAATGATCATACTACCGCCTGTGTGACTTCAGCATGTCTTCTAAATTCTGTATTTTTGCTGTATGGCAGGTCCTTGTGCCCCAACAAATTCATGATGTGTGTAAGTGCAAAAGATTCCCCTTTAGCAGGTTGAACTGGCCCACCGTCTAGAAAACAGAATCATAACAATTCCCTAAAGTCTAGTATTGGGGGGGCAACTGGCAATATTTTGCCAAGCACTAAATCACTGCTCCCCAGTCTCAAACAGATAAAGGTACCACTGTGAGCTGGAGGAGAGTCAAATTTCAGCATGCATACTGAGCAAAGAGAACTGAACAGAAACAAAGCTGAGTCCATGAAGATCAAAAGGGGGATGTGCAAGAGTTCAAGGAGATTATGTGAAGCAAGATTGATAAGAGGCTTTGATCCCTGAACAACACAACCAGTGTAGTGCCAGAGAGGTTACCGAGAAGCAACTCCAAAAACATTTGAGAAACCATGTTGAGCTTCGTACACAATCGCCTTCAATAACTTCACATCATCAATTACCTGCCAAGCAATTACACATGGTACTTCAAGCGCAAAAATAATCATATGTGATGCAGCCATTGAAGCTGAGGAGGTAGCAAGTTGTAAAAGCAGCATTCAAGTACAGTAGGAACTAACCAAAGATTTACTGCCATTTCTTCTGAACCAGGAGTTTGATTACCTGAGGTTGTCTTTCAGACTTAGGATTGACTAGTGATACAACAGATCGTGTCTCCAGCTGAACAATCTTTCCGAGTATCATTGATGCCCTAGGAAATGCAGCAGGCTCGTTAATTGAACTTGCTGCAGCACAGAAGCAATGAGAAAGAACATCAGGAAGCAGAGGAAAAATCATAGACAGAGACAGAGAGAGAGAGCTGAACCGCACTCTAAAGTACATATTCAAGAGGCATGAACGGTTTTGCAGAACACCATTACCAAACCTTTACTCTGAAACCCTAAAGTTCAGAAAAAATCACAACTTCTAAACAGGAAGGAAGCTATGCTCAACTCCAAGATTAGCAACAAGAATCAAGATGGTTACTATCAAACTGATATCACCAAAGGTCCGAAACCCCAAGCCCCGTTCAGTCTAGGGTTCAAGATTTATAACACCGCACGACCAAGGTTTGCTAGCAAGAGAAAGCCAAAGACGTTTCAAATTATCCATTACAATCGTCTTACCCCGCAGATGTCGAGGCGAGAAGAGCATCCACGAAGACGCAGGACCCAAAGCTAGTGAAGAAGACATCTGCCAATTCGAAAACCTCTGCAACTTCCGATCTCTGAAACTCTGTCTAGCGTCCGGCCAGTTACATCCATGGCCTACCCCTCGCCAAAAAAACGCACAATTCCGCACCCTCCAATCTCTACTACAACCGGAAACAGAAACCAAGGAATGTGCGACTGCAGGAACAGGGCAAGCAGAAGAAGAAGAAGAAGAAGAAGAAGACTTGCACACTTTTGCCGGAGCAGGAAGAGTACCGATCATAGCGACCATCATCTTCCGCCACATAACTGCTCCCTACTTCTGCTATCCCCGATCCAAGACCACTAACAAAATAAGTTCCATCGAAACAGAAGAGCAACCATTGCTCGGTGCCTCCTACTAACTCCCTTCTTCCCAAGCTTCACGACAAATCTCGAATGCAAAGGACCTCGGAGCTCGAAACCCTAATTTACTCGACGAAGCTTCACTGCACAGCGCCAAACCCTAAACCCTAAACCCTATATTGCCTATCACTATCACACCACCAACTATTCTTCACCATCGCTGCACCTTGCCAACATGAGCTTTTCACCACCTTTGCTTCTTGTGTCCTATGTACATCGCAGCAATGGCAATGCAAGGGGAGGAAGAATTCACTAGCACTCTGTTTAGAAAATAGTAATAGTAGAAATTTCTAAGGATGCATGATGCATTATGATGGAATTTTGTGATATTATTTTTTCCAAAATGACGACAAAGGGATGGATTTTGAGAGATGGGGCTTGGGGGTTGATTCATGAATGTTGCATTGGAATTTGGAAAATTAAAGATTCGTGGTACTACTATAGTCGACAAAGTGGAAGCTTTGACTAGCCACTAGTTAATCAACAATGGACGTGGAATTGCTCCAATGAATTCCATTGAATTCCTTTTGAGAAAGTATGGATTTTAATCTCTAGAATTTATAAGTTATGATTCATGAAGTTACCTCACAACTCGCAAGTACTTTTTTTTCATGCTCATTGTTGATTCTTCAATCTTCAAAGTTGCTAAGAGTTTTTCTTTTTCCAAACTTATTGTGAATTTTTCATGTTTTTTAAATTTGTTGTTATTTAGTGGTTTAGGGTTTATTAACATTGTAAATTTTTTTGAGTTTGAAGTTTAGGGTTTCTACCTTGAAGCTTGATCAACTACAATCTATGATGTGACTATGGCTCCTTTGGAAATGCCTAAGAACTTTTGATTCCGCCTGATTTTCCCTATTTGCAACCTTACTCAAAAATTAACAATTGGTGCATCTTCATAGTTTGCATCACTTGCCTCCTTGAACCCTGGATCAAAATGTGTTGTGTTTAATCACGATTCAGCTTATGGGATGAGTTGGAGATGGTCAAGAAAGATGTCACAAAGAAAGAAATGTAAGTTGTATGAAAGATCCAAGAAATGCCAAGATATTTGGATGACCAAACTACCATGAGCAAAATTTGTGTTTGATGAAGAAGGTGAAGTGTAGCAAATTTGGTGTAAGGTTTACATCTATGTTGAAGGGAAACAAAAGCTCCTGGCTACCAAGCTTGATAGCTTGTTGAAAAATGTTGTCAAAAAGTCAAAGTGTCGATGCCCAATGTTGATGCAAAATCATTTTATTTCAACAAAAATTATGTACATGTTCAAAATGAACGTCTTGACATTGCCAATGACCACCCATCTATTTTGGACTAGCTCCAAGTAGATGTGCCTTTTGAGCATAAACAAAAATATGTACAATTTGTCACTATTTTTCATCTTCTTACTCATAGACATCCCAAGACAATTTACAAAGACCTAAAAAAATTATTTTAATTTTTGAAGAGTGTTTCTAAAAAACATTGGTCTAACACATCACGGTGGAAGATGGTAAAGGTCATGCACATTGTATTGTTCGAGGCTACCAAAACATCATTTGTTGTTGCCCCCTTCATTGCAATCAATGTTGATGAAGTCACCACGATCGATAACACATAGTGGTTGTCAATCCATTTGTATGTGATGCAAAAATGGAGGTGCATTCCCATTCTCCTATGTGTTGAGGCAATAAGTTTGTTTGCCACCTTTGATAACATATTTTCTTTGACGATTAAATGTATGTTGGATTTTGGTGGTTTAAGGGTGGAAGAACTAGTTGGAAAGTTGGTGAGCATTGGTTGTGATGGGTCCAGTGTCTTCCAAGGCCACCATATAGGCATGACCACACAATTCAAAAATAAGGTTGTTCCATTCATCACTAGAGTGCATTGTTTTACCCACTGAACCAATTTGGCGGTCATCACCTTGTCAAATGTCCTTATAATGCATCAATTGGAAGTATCTTACAAAGCATGTATGTTTTTTTCTCACAATTTGAAAAAGCTTGCAAGATTCTAAAGGCTTGTGAATCTTCCCAACACCAAGGGCAACAAGATTTTATGAAATGTCAAGACCCATTGGATTTAAATGTGATGTCAAGGAAAGGGAATCTCAAAATCCATAAGATAAACAAATAGCTCCAAAAGATGACACATTTTCTCGAATTCCCAAGTTCCATGGCTACTTCAATGTTTTGATGTTTGAAGTGTTATCATTCCTCAAAACTTTAGAAGAGTATTTTAGCAAAGATTACATGGATGTCAATAAGGTTTGGGTTTGCGAAAAGAAGTTAGTGAATGGTGGATCCAAATGAAATAAAGGTTGAAGGGTGTAACTTTGTGATGTTCAATACTAATGGTGATATTAATCAATATTATGCACCTCATCCCCTACTTGGACTTCATTCTTACTACCATTTTACATTTTGTAAATTCCTTATTTCCTATGAAAATAGTCCCACGTGTTGTAAATTTAAAAAAATCCAAGAAAAAGGACATTGCCTAAAATAGAATGTATGTCAAAAAACAAAAAATCCCTTTAATTAAAATATATATATATTGGACCTTTAACAATTTATGACTACTCACAAGCCTTAAAAAGTCATTTTCGAACACCATTCCCAAAAGTAAGGAAAAACACAATTCACAAAAATGGTTTGTTACAAATAAATGACCTTTTCATCTTTTTTTCTTCATGTTCACTCAATTCTAAAGGCTCAAATTTCTATTACTCCTTGGTCCTTCCTACATTTGAACACTAAACTTTAATTTTTAACACACCTAAATGTAATATGTAGATCAATGTGTTTTTCCTTCACAACACATTTTGTCAAGTTATAGTTTATATTCACAAGGTTTGTACAATGTGCATATATACATATGAATGGATTCATTACTCACCATGAACACTAAAGGTAGACAAAAAGGAAAAATGTTAATGATAAAAAATCATTTTTACGAATTTTTTCATGAAGGAAATAAAAAAGAAAGGTCAGCATAGTAGTGACAAAAGTTTGGTGATAACAACATTTACTAGAAATAATCTATGTTTTTATTTAACCGCTTTATTTATTTTGGGTACTTGAAAGCAAAGGGACCTTAGTGAGTCCTTCTTCCCTATAAATGGAATGGTGATTTGTCTAAAAGAAACCTTGTCAATAGTTTGAACAAGCAACCTTAATCTCATTTCACATTAACCATTCCACCCCAATTATGGTGTGGCACTATGCTCCATCCCACATTTCAAAGTTTAACTTAGTTCACACCCCTTACATCCTCATTGGGACCTACAACACCCTACAATTAATGACCCAAATCACATCATTAAGGAGTAGTAGGACAACATTGGGTCTAGTTCCCAATGGTTGAAGACTAACCTTCTCTACAATATTTCATGTGTGGACTTCTTGAATCTATTTATAGTTGGTTCATTGTTGATATGCCCAACCAATCTAACCACATTAGGGTTGTATTGTACCTCCTTAGTAGTAACCATTGTAGTAGAACAAATTAATTGCCACATGGGGTCTCTAGGAAGGTTAGGCAACCCACCATTTGGTTTTGGGAAAGGAAAAAAAAAGATGAATGGAAGAGGCCACTATTAAGGTCCCAATCCAAATTTGTAAGCACACCAACCCCATGGAGTCATCTTTTGAATAAATAACAAGAGGAACATAGGTGAAATGGCGAATGTTTTAATTATCACTAAAAAGGGCATTGATCATTTGATTAAGCATGCCCCATGGATGAAATTGATTTGGATACAATAAAATTAAGTGATGATGAAAAAAATTCATTCAAATTACAAATGAAAGGTTCACATTTATGAATTTCATTTTAATGACAATGATTCATGAGTTGATTTAATTGGGACAACTTTAGATTTCATAAATTGTTGTTGTCATATATTGAACAATTTTAAATTAGATTTTAACCCATTTTTAAATGGAGAAGGATGAAAGGTGTCCTTTTAGATTTGTAGTTTTAAAAAGTTTTTTTCCAACTACATATTCACAAGAAGATTTTGAATATCTTTTCCACCAATTTGCATCCCATTTGCCTTTAATTAAATTTGGATTTTAAACTTGTTAAATTGAATTCAATTGAATTCAAATTCCATTCAATGTATTTGAATTCAATTTAGGAATTTGGATTCAATTCAATTCAAATTACAATACAATGTTGTTCACACCCTAATTTTTTATAGGAATGAATTAGTGTTTCTCATTTCAAGAACATTCCAAAAAAAATCTTGATTCACAATGATGTTTGTATTTTCCTTTTTCAATATTTTTAATGTTGGTGCAAATAAGGAGGATTTATTACATGGTACACATTACATCATATCATCATTAATTACCCTTTGGATGAAATCCATTTATATCAACATGTCATGTCATTGACATATGAACTTGTGTGTATATGTTGACATTGTTCAAAAGATTATCAACAAAGAAGTAAATGTCAATGCAAAAGATGATAATGATTTTAAATTTTTTTTGCATTTAGCATGTGGAAACAACCATTGTGGCCGAACATAGGGTGATCGAACAAGAGCTCTGTGGTTGTGCAATTTGTGTGAACACTAGCATCACTGATCAGGGTTAATCTAGCCGCCTCTATTGATGAATGGCGGCTGATTTTATCTTCATTTGTGTGAAGAGAAAAGCTGAATGTGCATGGGATGCATGGAGGGAGTGTTGTCTGGTTCTATGGGATGGGATATCAGGAAGATGGCGGCGCAATTGATGGAGTGGAGCGGCGCTGCATTGATGGGTTGTGGAGGAAAGAGTGGCGGCGGAGAAAAAGAAGGGAGGAAGGCTTGTGAAGGAAGCCAAGCGACCGGTGGGAGGAAGGAAGAAGGGGAGGAGATTCAGGAAGGGGTAGTCAGTGAGGCAGACGGGTTGGAGCAGAGTAGACAGAGGAGCTTAGGGACATTGCTAATTGTTGATTTCTTTTGCTACGTTAGTGATTAGTGAATGTCCAACTTCTACATCTGGTGAGGTTGAGTCGAAATTGAGGACCAATGTTGCAGACAGAGCATTTTGAAGAGAATAGAAGACTTGTACTGTCGAGGATCTTTGTGAAATATGAGCTATGGATTTTGGTCATTGAAGTTCTGTCTATCTAATTCGTGTGAGTAGGAGTAGCATTTGTGGAGGTTCGGGTGGGATGATTTTGCAGCCATCGTGTGGGTTCCCCACTTGGAGTCTGGACCAAGGCGATTACTGTGTTACTCCTTTGTTGTGTGTTGTCTCTTAGATGTGTGATTGCCTATGTGCGCTCTGTCAGAGCGAGTCCGAATAGGGGGGTCGGGTTGCTGTCTGGGTTCTCTACCTCTCTCTTTTGGTGACACCATGACGAAAATCATTTGTATTATGCATGGCAATCAATTTCTTATTTACTTTTTTTGTTACATATATCATAAATTGTATAAATTTGTGTGCTTTCTTACAATTATGTAAATATTATGTGGGAGTTATATGCACAAAGGGCAAGAATGAACAAATGTGAAATCACATTATGAGTTTGGTAACGATTGAATGGAAATGTGTTTCAAACACACAAAAAAATGAAGTTTGATGAAACAATTATAATTATTATAATTATATTGAATTGTGTTTTTATTACGTAGATATGTTTGAACATGCACATTTATTTTTTCTCCTTCATTGTGGTTTGCATTCATTTAAATTTTTACACAAAAAGTGTTATTCATTTCATTTTGTGGAAATAATTAATTGAAAGATTTAGTGAACCAAAAATTGAAAAATTATTTTCCTCAATATTTTTCCTATATATATAAGCAAAATAGGCTTTAAATTTTATCCATCACATCAACTATATATCAAAAATCATAATGTAATACCTTGGCCATTTCAACACATGTTTGTTGAATAATTAATTAATTTTGAAACTTTCATTTCAAAAAATGGAATATTTTTAAATATTCACCATTATCCTTCACAATTATTTTTTATTATGAAGAAATCATTTTTGAAAATAATATAAATAATGTCAAATTGGCCAAGGTAATAGGGTATGACATCAATCCATGCAAGTTTAAATGACATAGATATTCATTTCTCAAAAGAAAGATGAAAAAGTTTTAAAATTAAAATTAACATATTTATCAAATTATTTAATAAGGATGAAACAAATGATAGAACAATTTGAAGATGCAATAATATTTTTAAAATTGATCTAATAAGGGTTAAAAAGAATTATTTATGAATAATATTATTTTTGAAATGCACATTTTGTCACATACATCAATGCCATAAAGTTTATTCATTTGAATGCTCATCCATGTACCTTATTTTTAATTTAGTTTTAATTCATTATTAGTTAGCTTATAGTCAAATTTTAGTTCATTTTCATTTAACTCATAATTCATTTGTAATTGATTTTTAGTTCATTCTAGTTAAAATATTAATTAATTCTTAGTTAAGTTCTAGTTAGGTTTGAGTTAATTCCTAATTAACTTCAAGGTAAGTCCAAGTTAAATCCTAATTAGTTCATAATGAACTCATAATGAACTCCCAATTGATTCTTAATCAAGTTTTAGTCAATTATAGTAAACTCCAAGTTGACTTTTAGTTCAATTTTAATTAATTCAATTGACTTCTAATTAAATCCCAATTAAGTTTCAATTAATTCACAATTGATTCTCAATTAGAATTTTTCTCAAGAAGCTTCTTACTCAATGCATGCATAAAAGCCTCCTTGAGTTAGGTCCCCAAAGGGGTATAAATAAAAGTACAATCCTTCATTTCTTTTAGTTCACTCAACATGAGTCTTAGGCAGGATCTTGTCATGTTCTTTTCATGTTCATGTTTGCATATGTTAGCATAATGAAGATTTGTTTTCACATTTTTATTGAACATCTTGTGTTCTTGTTTTTTGAATTACATAATCTTGTCTTGTTCATTATTTGAAAGTTAAACCTTAACCTTTCCTTCAACCTTTGTTCTTGTTTTTCTTTGTGTCCTTAACACATTTAACATTTTGTTGTTTCATAAAATCAATTTTTAACAAAATTGAACAAGGATTTATGAATGTTTACAAGACATTATATGTTGCAAAATGCAATTTGATCATTCCTACAAAATGATATATATAATATGAAAAAACAAACTAAAATGACTTTGTGCATGTTTAATGAAAAAATCAATGTGGTATTAACAATCTATTGGGATAACAACACGTTTAACAATCCAAATTTTCCTATCATAAATATACTAGTGTGTACCCGTTGCGTTCGATGCCAGGATAGGCATTGATGTGAAGGATAATGCAATCATTTTATCCACATTGTTTGCTGAATTTCTCTTTTGATCTTTTGATGTACATTGATTTAAACTTCAAATGTTCCCCCTAAAAAACATAAACTTAATTTGTATTTAATTGCTCATTTTTTGCAC
>Ga0209208_10013367_pt1 | contig 10265 bp, 4 predicted proteins | sample S1TSphfallax_3_FD_187694 | JGI IMG/M metagenome (GOLD analysis project Ga0209208, IMG submission 187694) | Host-associated microbial communities from peat moss isolated from Minnesota, USA - S1T2_Fd - Sphagnum fallax MG (SPAdes) (version 2) | ecosystem: Host-associated > Plants > Peat moss >... | reverse complement strand
AAATAGTTTTGAACACCATTTTGATCCATATAATTTCAAACATACTTTCAACCTACTTATATGATACCAAAGTTATTCAAACTTTGTATCCAACTTCCCATAAACTAAATGTAGGCCTTATGGTCTTATATTTCTACTTCAAAATATTTTGAATTTACTTTTTTGTGTCCATATCAAAAATTGTTCCATTTTTTAATTAGACTTTGGGTGGACTACCTTTTTTGTCTACTTTACCTTGCTAACACCCTTTACTGATAATAAAGTATTGAAAGACAAAGTTTTTATCTTGTGCTCTAAATCTTAAATGTTCTAACTTAATTGGCTTAACATAAAATCAAGGAAGCTTTATTGTTGAATTTGGACATGAACTTAATTTCAAAATTGAGACCCATAAACCAATCCCATTATCAAACAATCAAAAGAAATGTATGTGAGATAATTAGAATATATTTTTTGTAAATTTCAAAATCTAATTTAATGAATTTTTGAAAAAACCAATACGATAACATGCCATGTTATGTGAACGATACCCAATCCAAAATCAATACAACTCTAAAAGGTCAAAAATCTAGAAGCTAAAAGTGAATTTTAATCAATTGATTTAGTGGCAATAAGACGATTCATTCCAACAAGGGAAAGGTTGGTGGTAATGTTATTTTCATTTTAAAAATATATTCACCTTTCCTTATAGTGGCCAAAATTCACAAGCCCAGTGAATCCAAGCATGTGAAAGCATGATATCTTGGTGTTAATGGTTAATTATATTACTTTCATCATATCCTACAACAATATTAACTTTTTATATGCCCTTTAAAACACAAATGACAAACCTTGAAATGAGATGGTATAGGGTGTTCCCATGGTATGGTGTAGACAAAACTTGTCACAATGTTGTAGTTTTCACCGTAAGCAAAAATTGAATGGTTTGGGAACATAATTGAAAAAGGATGAATACAAGTTGTAGCCAATATCCAAGGCATAAGAGAAGCATTTTCTACAGGATCCCAAAACCACCAACCCCCCCAACCTAATTCATGATAAGCCCACCAACTTCCTAGCAATATGCCTACAGTTAAAAGTGGTCAAAATGCATACTAGAAGGTGATGCACATCTCAAATTAACTATCATTATGTTGTGAAATTGGTGTAGATAGGAATTATGCAATAGTCCTTTGGCATACATTTGTAACAAAATGATAATTTTAATGTTACAAATGTACTCCATAGTACTAACTCCATTTTAATTGTCACATAATGATAGTTTTAACAAAAGGATTAAGAAATATATTTTTTAGTTGGAAAATTTCAATAAAACATTTCACTTCAATTTACATATGTACAAAAGAGATGTCTTCCATCAAAAGTTTTTTCAATTTGTTTAAAATTGTTATGTTTATATTCAAATTATATTTCAGCCTTTGATGATACATTATGTTATGATAATGGTGATGACATTATGTTTGTAGGTTGTAAAATATTCTTCCATTGAAAATGTAAGTGCATTAGGTCTCAATTTTATTTATCCACAAAATTGAAGTAAAGTTTTTGAATTAATAAAAATTGGTATAATGTTGTCAAATTTTGAGTGTTGTAAACAAGTTCCATAATGTTATTAATGTATAATCATTTAAAGAAATGATTAAGAAAGAATTCAATTATATTCATGATTGTCTTAACTTATTTTATTTTAAAGGCCAAAGACAACTAAATTTATTATTAGAAAATTTCAAAGTAATTGAATTTTAAATCTCGATGCTTTAAGCAATTTATGTATACCATGGCATGGAAACACTCTATCATTGAATCCATGCAACCATTGACTTAAATTGAACCATAAAAAATGAATGTCTTATTCAACCATGTAAATGAAGTTAGTAATGTTATTTTAAACATCTTAGCCATACTTTTAAACACTAAAATTGTATTCCCTTCCAACCCAACTAATGTGGTCCCCATAATAATAATTGAATGCACATTCTACAATGATTATTTCTAACACCAAATAGTTAATATAAAAGAAACATACATAACAATATATTTGCTAATCGTTAGGGTCATCAATAATAAAGGTTGGTGAATAAAATTATTAAAGAGTTGTACAATCATAACATAGGTCAAAGGAAAGAATGTATTGTAGCCTTTAAAATGGAAGGAGGAAAACTTAAATCATCCCTTCCTTAGTTTATCCCTCTAGTACAATGAAAAAAACTTACTTTTATCTTTTGGAAGGAAAGGAGCAAAAAGATTACTTGAGGGACAAGTTCATTTAGGTCCTTGCCTTCTACAAATAGATTCCAAAGTGCAAAATTAAGAACTCAAAGTTTCATAACCAAAAATGATGGATTGTTTGATTATCTCTCATGTGTTTTAAAGTTCCAATCTCCTTCAATGATTTTTCTACAATTGTAAATATCCTTCACACTACCCAACTTATTACTTTATTTAACCTACGTATAATGTCTCCTTTCTAATACATTATCAAGAATTTCTGCATATAGATCACACACACCCTTATAAACTCATGTCTTTTATTACCAACTAACTTAGATTGCTAGCATCAACTCTTATAACCATTAACAAGAGAAACTTGCTTCAACAATCACACAAACATGTGGTCAAATTAGTAAAAAAGATGTACATTAAATAATACCAACAATACCCACACAATGGAAGAATTGGCATTGAGACTATGGTTTAATGCACTTAAGTTGGTATTATTTGTGTCTAATTAATCATTTTTTCATATGTAAGCAACAATAAAACATCAACTCAAAGCATGAATCTACTTTCATTTATCCAAATCATAAGTGAAAATCTAATGCATGATGTCCACTTGTTGATTTTGTTCCTAAAAACACAAGTATACATTCACACTAATATGCATAATAGCCAAAAGACATTCAAATATTTGATTTTCAATTTTTCATGTCCAAAATTGAAAACTTCTTATTTATGATGTTGTTTGTCCAAAAGATCTATGCCCAATGTTTCTATAGTTGTCAACCCTCCTTTTCCATTGGGTAGTTAAAAAACTTTTTCCTTAGTTATCACTTTTCTACAAATCCCTCTTTGTTCTTCATCCTAACCCTTATGTAACTTCCACGGTACCCCCACCTTCCAAAACCTCATTCCTTTTTAGAACCTTTTCTTGCCAATTGCATTATTGCCCTCCACCATACATAGATCATTAATGCACAAACAACCACCTCTACACATTCATATAATGCATTAAATTTCAATAGTAAAATGTTGTGTATTCCATGATCTGCCCCCAACACTATCAAAACTAAGAAAGTCATACACATAAAAACATGCACACAAATCAAGAAAACTCACCTACAAACCACACAAGAATTCAAGTTCAAAACACACATAACAATCACATGTTTGTCTTGTGTGTTTTGGAATTTCAAAGCATGAAAGATGAAAGTTTGGAATCACACATCATGGGGATACAGCCCCCCCAGCCCCCCAAAACCCTTGTTCACATTAAACTAGGTTCCAACTAGGAATAACAAACTACAAGAAATTAACATCTTGCAACAAATACCCTAGATGATTGTCATACACTACAAGATTGGCGCCCAACACCATTGAAACTAACAAAATCATACACGTGATCATGAAAACATGGACACAAATGGCCCCCCTGGTTGAAGTAAAGGTCCATTTACACTAGATATCTAAATCTATGATAAAATATGACATAATGTGATAAGGTAATTCATGAAAGGAATTTAATTCCAAACATGATGAGATTAGTTGGTTGAGTACAATGTGAGCCCCATCATTAGTTGCCTAGTTGTAATCCCCTATGTTCAACCAAATGACAACCATCCTTGGATCATCCATTATCCCAATCAATAAATGTCTATGTCTTCATATTAAGTCTTAACACAAAACAACAAAATGTGTACATTTGGTGCATTGTGGAGACACCCAATCACTTGTTGATATCTCCACAAGTGGTGGTGTAAGACAACCCATATGCCTCCCTTGGAACAATAGTCACAAACCAACATGGACCTTGTTGGACCTCATGATTCTTCACATAACATGCATTGCAAACTTATTGGAATAACAACTAATGTTGGATCCACTTGGCCATCCATGTGTGGAAGGTGACATGGTGCACAATTTCACACATGGTCTTTGCATACTTGACCATCTCGACCTTTCAACAACAAAACCCTAGAAGGGAAAACCTTTTTCACACGTAAAAAAAATAGTTGTTTATCACATCCAATGTGATAAGTACTATTTGTTGCAAACAAAAATAATCTTTAGGTTCAAAATTTTGAACTTCAGGTTGATACCCACATCCACATATGGTGGAATACCATAATGTATTTTAGTGTTGTGTGATGGCCAAATTTTCCATTGCCATAGGCATGACTTTTTAAAACAAGGTTGCAAATTTTTCACGAGTTTGAACCTACACATTGGGAACATCCAAATCAACCACACGGGCCATGTTATCTCTATAAATGGATGATAATAATTGGGGTTGATGCTTGAAAAATAGAAAGTAAAAGGAAAATGAAGTTAGGGATGTTTGTTTACTAAACCCAAATCATAACCCAAGCAATTGCCAAACACCCCCCATCATGTATGAATTATATTTGCCTTTTGTTTGGTTATTGGACTGATTTGCACATTATGCCAAAAACATGGTTTGCATGATTAAGATAGTTTGCAAGTTGCAACTAATGTCCAATTATAATCATGTAATCATAATTGGACTTGAATCACTATTGTTTTTTCAACTACAACCATTATTAGGAATACATGACTATAGTTATGACTATAGGTATTGAAAGTTTGTTTTTCTTCATAGATACATACATTATTAAGGTATTATTTTATGCATAGCACTTCAAATTTGAACAAGTTTAAGGATTCCTAATAAGCCCTAGAAAGCTTTCTAGGATTGTTTCATGAGAACAAAAAAGTTCAAAGGTTCATAAGGAATGTTTAAACAAATTATTTTGCTTCAAGATTTTTATCACAAACACCTTAGGTGCTAATATATATAAAATGTTAAAGTGTGACAAGAACCAAGTGCCTTATTGCAATGTACAAAGTTTTGGACCATTCATGGCCCACATTGGATAAATTTTATTATTCTTATTTTCATAAGTGAAAAAAATAATTCTAGAAGCTTATATAAAATTTGGATCAGTTTTATTATTTAACATGAGAAAATAAAGGAAATCTAAAACAAGCCATAGGTTTTATGACAAAATAGGTGAATTTGGGACTTTTAAGAGCGAGTCCTCATGTTTCCAATGGGATGCCCTAATCATGTTTGGACCTTGTATTAAATCTAGTTGATAGGTTTAACTTGTACATTTAGCATTTAGGTTTAACCTTTAGGATAAGCCTAATTTTAACTTAAAATTTTATAGGTTTAACTTACATTTAGCCTAGGTTAAACTTAATTTAGCTTAATTTGATCTAGTTTAGTTTAAATAACCTAATTTATTCTAAGTAACATCATTTGATCTAAGTAGACATGTTTAACTTATTTTAACACAATTTAACCAAATTTAGCCAAATTTAGCTTTAAGTAAATTTTTTTTTGCCAAATTTAATTAAATTAAATTAATTTACTTAATTTAACCTATTCTCATATAAATTATCTACTTTTGCCCTAATTTTGTCTAAGTAACCTAGTTTAACCAAGTTTAATTTAAGTAGACTAAATTAGCCTAGTTAAATTTAAATGTCCTTCATTTAACCAAGTTTATGCTAAGTAATATATTTAAACCAACTTTAGTTTAAGTAACCAAGATTTGCAAAAGATTTCCAATTTTAGCCCATTTTAACCCAAGTAACCTACTTTAAACCAGGTTGTTAAAACTAACGTGATGTGCCATTTTTGTGTGGATTGTCATGTCAATGTTAATCATGACGCATCAATTTGTCAACTTAACATTGATGTTGACCAAACATTCCCACAAATAAAAATTAAATTATGATTTTCTTGTTATGTGAATAATTTTAATTATTTATAAAAATTTATTTCTCATCAATAAATTATTTTGCAATTAGATTTTAGTTATTGGACATTGACCCAGGTGTGGATTAATTGTGACCAAAAATCCCAACTGTTGAGATAATGAGCAAAATTAAGTTGCCATTTTTTAATAGTCCAAACTTTTTTTCAATGATTTTTTACACATGTAATTGGATTTAGATCGCCTCACTACGACTAGGGTGTGGATTGGCAATAAAAAATTCCTAGCTATTGAGATGGTGACCAAAATCATGTCACCATTTTTTAATAGTTCATATTTTTTAAAAATTTCATTTTCACACAAGTAATCGGATTTAGGTTGTTTGATTATGATTAGGGTGTGGACTAGTTGACCAAAAAATCTTGGCCATTGAGATGGTTATTGAAATCACATTGCCATTTTTTAATGATCCAAATATATATTTTAAGTGTTTTTCCCCATTGGCAATCGGATTCAAGTCATTGGATTGGGATCGAGGTGTGGACAAGTCGATCGAAAAATCTTGGCCATTGAGATGGCAACCAAAACTTGGTCCAAATTTTTTAATGGTCCAAATTATATTTTAGTTTTTTTCTTGCTCTAATAATTGAATTTAGGTATTCAAATTGCAACCAAAATGTGGACAAGTTGATCAAAAAATCTTGGCCATTGAAATGACAACTAGATTTTGGTCACCATTTTGTGATGGTCCAACATTTTTTCTCATTTAAAAAAAACTAATTTTCTTTTGCACTAGTGACCAAGTTTAAATAGTTGGACTATAATTGGGGTGTCGATGGGTTGACCAAATATCTTGGCCATTGAGGTGGTGACTAAAATTTAATTGCCATTTTTTTTATGATTTAGATTTTTTTTTCGCATTGGCAACCATATTGAGGTCACTAGACTATGAGTGGGGTGTGGACTAGTTAACCAAAAAATCTTGGCTGTTGAGATGGTGATCGAAATTTGATCGCCATTTTGTAATGATCCAAAAAAAAAAAACTCCTTGCATTGGTGACCAAATTTAGATCACTTGACTATGATTAGGGTGTGGACCAATCGATCAAAAAAACTTACCCATTGAAATGGTGATTGAATTTAGATCGCCATTTTTTAATGGTCTAGATTTGTTTTTTGTTTTTTTTCGCACTAATGATCAAATCTAAGTCATTGGACTATAACCAAGATGTGAGCATGTCAACCAACTCTTAGTCATTGAAATGGTGACTAAAATTAGGTGACCACTTTTTAACAATCTAGTTTTTTTCCTATGTTTTTTTTTGAAAAAAATCTTGCATTGGCAATTGATTTTAGGTTGCCAAATTCCAACCGAAGTGTGAACCGGTCGATTGAAAATCCTAGTCAATGAAATGATGAAACCATATTCAAGTCATTGGATTTAGCAATTTTTGATTTTTTTTTCCAATCATAATTTTCAATTGCCATTAGGGTAAACTTATTACCCTTATATGAAAAGTTATTGTTTTGACCTAGGTTGACCCTAAATTAACATGATGCAAGGTTGCCTCAATGTTTAAGCAGATGTGACAAGGTTGACTTTGATAACCCTACTTTAGACCAAGTAACTTTGTTTGCCAAATTTTCCAAGTTTAGACAAATTAATATCATTTTAACCTAAATAACCAATTTTAACCAATTTTAGCAAATTATAAACTTCTTTGGATAAAGTAGTATAATTTTTCCAAGGTAAGCCAAATTTAGCCTAAATATTCAAATTAATGAAATCTAGCCAAGTTTAATGTAAATAACCTAGTTTAACCAAGTTTATCCAATATTAGTCAAATTTAACCTAAATGACATATTTTAGCCTAGTTTAGCTAAGTTTAATTTAAATAACCTATTTTAACCAAATTTAACTTAAATAACTTAATTTAATCAAATTTCACCAAGTGTAACAAAGTTTTGGCAAGTTTGACCTAAATAACATACTTTAATCAAATTTCACCAAGTTTAACCTAAAGAACATATTCTAATCAAATGTAACCTAATTTAGCCTAAATAATTTAAAATTTAACTAGTTTACCTAGGTTTAACCTAGGGATACCCATGTTTGCCTAAAATAACCTATTAAAACCTATGTTAGCTTAAGCTAAATAAATTATTTTCCATATGTTTGTGATAATTATGTTTGTTAGAAATAAAATGTGGATGTGCAATGTGTTAAGGACTCAAGCCTTCAAAATGAAAGTAATGGGTTTAGGTCCTCTTATTCTCGTCCCATATACTATTTAGGTTCCTGGGAGTAGGTGGTTAATGTAGCCTAAGTCCTTTTTTAGCCTAGGTTAAGTCACAAAGCTTAGGCCCTTTAGGCTTGGGTGTGTAGGCTGTCACATAGCCTAGGCCACTTAAGCTAGGTCCCAAGTAGCCTTACTTGATTAAGAGTCAACTACACATCATGACATCATATAATTGGGTAGGAAAAATAATTTCCTTATTCTAAATTGCCACATGTCAACTCATAAGTGATTGATAAAATATTGAATTCATCTTATGCTACCATGTGGCATCAAGACATTAATCAATCTTGACCATTGGAGATGTCTTCCATAATTGTGGTAAATATGACTACAATCAAAGAGGACATAGTTGCAAATGGCATTTACAACTATGCCATTTTTGTGACTAATGATAAATAGAATGTGGATGTTTGGATCAATAGTCATGTAGTTGTGGTTAGTCATATATGTGATTTAGGACTACAACACCTATCATTTATCCAATATTATTTAGCATGTTTTGACATAGTGACATAAGCCACCACAAACTCCCGATTTTCCTCATTGAGTTGTGTAAAGATGGTTCCAATTCCTAAATCACTCAAATAGTTATGCAATTGGAAATGACAACCTTTGATGTGTTTATTCAAAATGGGTGTAAAACTAAGCCTAGTTTTCAACTCCTAAAAAGATAACTAAGTGCATCCCCCCATATAAACTCTTCGTTAACCTTAGTCAATTGAGTCAAAGGTTTAGCAATATTACTAAATCTTTTGACAAATTACAAATATTAGTTTACCATTCCCAAAAATGGCCTCAATTGACTAACATTAGTTAATCTTGGAACCTTGGAAAATCATCCACCTTGGCCTTTTGAGCGCCAACCCCTCATGGGTAAATCATGTGGCCCAAATACTCCATTTGGGATTGGAAGAACTTACATTTTCTTGGGTGTAATTTCAACCCATGCACACCCCCAAGTATTCAAACACATTTTGCAAATGACGACCATGTTCTTCCATGGTGGAATCAAGCACAATGATGTCATTAATGTAGCATTTGGCAAGATCCAAGCTTGCAAGACCTTGATCCATCACCCTTTGAAATTCTACTAGAATGCATTTTTCAACCCAAAAGGCAAGAATTTCCAGTTATACAAAATAATTCATCCCATTTTGGTCAATGCCCCAAAATGTAATCTTCACCTTGTCACCTTCATGAACTGGCAATTGATGATATTCAAATTGTAAATCCAAAGTGCTAAACATTTTAGTGTGGCCAATAACATCAAAAATCTCTTTCGGCATTGACACAACATATTTGTTAGTTCATGTCCATTTGTTGATAGATCTATAATCTCCACATGTCCAACCTTTAATCCAATTGCCAAAAACGTCTATCTTCACATGCATAACCATGGCTTATGCATATCCACTTTGGAAAGCTCCACAAACCTTACTTCCAAAAGTTCTTCTATCTAAGCTTGGGTACTTGCAAGCTAGAGTATATCACTTTTGACCAATTTTTTGAATCCCTAAAAGTACGTTTCATAGTGTATTTTTTATAGGAAAAAAAAGAGTTATAAACTTGTAAACAAGTTCATCTTTTCCAAAAAGCAACAACACATGACCATGCAACACCTCCTAGGTTATAATGTTTGTAAAAAAACTTTTAATATTTCATGAAAATGAAATAACGAGGGACTTTGCCATTTTCATCAATTTTTTGCCTATGTAGAATTTCATAAAACTCTTATGTGACATTCAAATGATTTGCAAACACCTATTTTGAATTACTAATTGCATTTTTTAGTTTTGGAGAAAAATAAATTTTGTTCATTATAAACTCACATATGGTGAGTACATATCCTTTATGTATTATAACATTGCAACTTGTATGTGATGAAAAGTCCCATTTGGGGTAGAAAGTTTAATTTCAAATAATTTCAAGATTCAATCACACTAGATTATGTAAGAATCACATACATGAGTCCTTTTCAAAAAAAAAAAAAAAAAAAAAAAAAAAA
>Ga0209208_10013366_pt1 | contig 10265 bp, 3 predicted proteins | sample S1TSphfallax_3_FD_187694 | JGI IMG/M metagenome (GOLD analysis project Ga0209208, IMG submission 187694) | Host-associated microbial communities from peat moss isolated from Minnesota, USA - S1T2_Fd - Sphagnum fallax MG (SPAdes) (version 2) | ecosystem: Host-associated > Plants > Peat moss >... | reverse complement strand
CTTTATAATAATAATAATAAATTAAACTATGATTAAACTATCACTAATGATTTCAAATATGTCCTTTGTGACTAATGGATGATATTTGCCACATCATGTTTTAAATGACTATTGTCCTAAAAAATTCGTCCATAATAATTTTAAGGCTATTACACATATTTGTCCTCTATGATTGGAATATTAGTTATAAATTTAGTCATATATTTAAAGATTTCTACTAATGTTAATATATTTCTTAATGTTAATGTTGAAAAGGTACTATTTTTTAAATTGATTTCCTTAGGATTATTTGTTTGACATAGTTTATCATGTTTGGTCCCTATTGTAATCTAAGATGTTGAGCAACAACTGGAGTGTTGAACATTGAACTAGAATCCAAGTCAATAACCAACATTATTGTTTGTTAAAATGCAACACATGCCATAATTTATCATTTGCCCAAACATGAACACGATTTAAATCAACATGTGATCATAATTAAGTGCAAAGTCGACAACTAGTTTCAGTGAGGAAGAAGAGGAATAATCTGTATGATGATGACTTTGAAATCACAAATTACAACATGAAGATGCTATTTGCAATGTGAGGTTTTGGAATAAAATGAACATTTAGGATAAGAATTAATACCTACAAAAGGACCATCAACATTCATTCTACCATTGATTACATGGCAATTTATTTGCAATGTGGTGATGCATCATCTTTAATGCCAAGCTATAAGATAGATTTTCCAATTCCACCAAATGTCACTCCAGAGGAGATCATACTTGACTACTCAAATTAAGCTTTTTGAAGTCATTATAGTTGTATGAAAGTATGAAGGCATTAATGGATCAATTAACATCCATATTTTTGGATCGTACTAAAGATGTTCAAAACATAATCTAAGTAGAGGAATAGTTGATTGTGAAAGTTCAAGAGATGGAAGAGTTTAAGTTAGTCAATTAGAACCTTAATGCCCGTATTGTAAATATGCATGCCAAAGCACATGACAATATCCATAAGTTATAAAACTTTAGTTTGCAAATTGATGTCCTATAAATTAATATTAGTGTTCGATATAGAACCATGATTGAAGTGCATTAGCAATTACAACAACAAAACACATGTCTTATTAAGGATTTGGCACATACTACCACTGATCTAAAAAAAATTTGGCAATATGTTTGATCGTAGGTTAAAATTACTATACATCATGCCAAAATTCAGCGTTTCAATACACAATGTATTGAATTATAATAGTAGCAAAATTATTTTGTATTGGTCATTAATTAGCTAGAAAGATGTTGAAATTCAATGCCTTCAACAACAAGTGTTACAATTGTAACAAATATCATTAATTATTACAACTAATAGGATGCATGAGTATGACAAATTTGTTTTAAAACATATTCTCCATTCCATCAAAAGGTTTGCATTAATAATGTCAACATTTTATGTTGAGTGTTATTAAAATGAGGTGATGCCATATTGTTATATGGATGAAATCAAAGAGTAACTTGAATCTCAAAAATTGGATGAAAATTTGTAATAACATATGATTGATGCATATGTCAAGGCTTTTACAATTTTGTGTATATTTGTTTAGTGTACTCATAGGGTTTTTCATCAACATGATTGTAATCGTTAATGAAGTTGGACCAAGTCACAAATCACTAAGTCCATCACCACCAAATGATCAATTGTTTTCACAATCACCAATTATGATATGAAGGGGATTTGATAAGCACAATTCTCATTTCTCACCTTCTTTACCACATATATGTGTAGAATCTATAGGATCTATACCCCTAATTTTTATTGATCCACATATTTCAAAAGCTTAGTTAAAATTTATGTTTGGACCATTTAATTTTGCACAAGTTTAGGTGCAACCAATCCTAATTTTTGATGTTACTTTTCATCTTAAAGAAGCAATTATTACTGTTCAAGTTACTAGTTCATAAGTTAACCAAGAAGATTTTTTTGATAACTTTTTTTAATTTCACATTTGATTCTCATTTTTTTGGATTTTGAGGATGATATCCAATGTATAAAGGGGGTAATGTCAAATAAATATGTTTACTTTTGTTATTTTTTGATAAATTGTTGTTTAAATTAATGATTAATTAGACATTTATTGGTTACATATTGTTTAGATTAGACATATTTGAATTTGAACTTGAATATGTATATATGACGCGTTCCCAACTCCTTGAGGGACTCAAATGTGAATTCAAATTGAAAACAATGGAAGAGTAACGAGTTAGGGCACGCTCCACGACTCGCAACACTTTGGAGGGGTAGAAGGTCGTGCTAGAGCTCCGGGATGGGACTAGGAAGAATTGACAAGCTTCAACTACTCACATGAACTTGCACAAAACCAACACAAGGTGGTTAGTGCATTGTTGGAGCTTTTTCGGTGCTTGGATGAGCCATGGGCAACTCGGACTCACAAGAATCACCACGGCCCGGACTTGGGGGAAGCCACCACCTTCCCCTTTATAGTATATTCTGTGGCTACCCACGAGGTCCACATCTAAATGACATTTTGTCACGGGACTCCCAAGTGGGAGTTTTGAAATTACCAAAGTTGGGACTCCCGCGACTTTGGGGCGCCATAACTTTACGTGTAAACTTCTAATTGAGATAAGGTCTAAAGCAAAGTTGTAGCCCTTGTCGAGATTTTTTCAACAATATTTTGCACCACACAGAAATCAGGTTGATTCTTAACTTTTAGTGGTGAGGAGTCAAATTGGCAATTTGACTTTCGAGCTTTCTTTTGGCTATAACTTGTGTTTTAAATGTTCAAATGGGCAATGCAAGCCCATTTTAAACATCTATGTTCCAACATCTTTCCAATGATATAAAAAACTCTTAAAACCATTGAGTTTTGACCCTTGCAATTGCTTTCTGAAATTTCAGGAATCCATTAAGAGTCCATTTCCCAAAGTGGGAGTTCCCTTGAAAGTGTGAGGGTGCATTCCCTCACACTTTCCTTCACTCTAGGACTTCCTTTTGGCCTATTACATTGTAACCTCTTGCCTTGGTCATGAGCCCAAAGTTAGGGTTACAACAATATAATTCAATTCAAATAGTTTGTAAAGGATTTTTTTTAAAAACTTTTTGAAACTTTTTCTTTTGTTTCTATTCTTGAAGTTTATAAGGATTTTTAATTTTTTTGAAAATTTAAATATATATATTTTTGTTAACACAAATTAAAGCAAATAGAACATGAAAGAAATGAGAGAATTTTTTTTATAAATGTTAATTATTTGTTTAGATTAAAATGAATGTGAACTTTTGAAATAGAACAACAATAACACAAAATTATGAAGATAGAGAGTAATTATTTTATAATATTTTCCAACAAATGGCACAATACAACCAACAAATGTATGTTGTGATGTTAGAGATGTTAAGATTAAAACTAGAACATTAGTAAGTGGAAGTAAATAAACTATAGTTAATAACTAAGTATCATGTGACAATTCAAGAAATACATTAGTTGAGGTAGTAGTTAATAACATAGGAGGTGCAAAAGGAGTTGGAAGTAAAAGAACAAAAAATTAACAAACTACATATGGATATTTTTCAATGTAAATTAACAAAGAAGTAATCTAGAGTTACAAATTACAACTTTTGAAAAGATTAAAACATAATGAGATATATATGTTGTAGTAAAATTTAAAGCAACAAGATGACAAGTATTAGGAGTTGAAGAAGATAACATATTGAAAGGTAGCATAAATGTTAAACATTGCCTATGGATAATACCATACTATACCATATTATGGTTAAACAAGAACAATAAACTTTGCAACTAAAGTAAGACTTATAAATAGTTGTTCATTGCATGAATGAAACATAATTGGCAAAATGAAAATGTAGAATTATGAAAAGGTGATGAAGGCATTACAACATGATGTAAATTCATTACACCAAAATGCCTCTTAGTTCACTATGGGTTTCACTAAATTTTGAGTGAATTTGGATAATTTTACCATGATGAAACTAATCAACCCCCCAATGAATGAGGACTAGTTGCTACAAACAATGAATTGGTCCATTAATACCTAATGAAATACAAGTTTACTTAATCATTTCACTTACTAGATAATTAACTAAGCAACATGGAAATCAATTAAATTAAATTATTTAATATTTAATGTAATATTTGATATTATTAATAATTTCATGATTTTTAACCTATGAATTATTAAAACATGTCATTACCTATGCAAGATTAAAAACTTAGCCTAGGTACATATGCTATGTAATCAACCTAAGTGGGCACTTATTCTAAAAAACTACATAAAAAAATATTCAATCAACTTACCATTGTTGGCCATAAACACACCATTTGTAAGGTTTAAATCCTTGACCTTTAGGATGGAAGTAAGCACCCCTACCATCAAGCCACCACACTTGTTGTGATAATGTGTTACATTGCATTTTATTTATCAAATACTTCCTTTTAAACATTACAAAAACATAAACTTTGAAAATTTGTATTTTATATAAATTTTGTCCAAATGAAATGATTAAAATTTAATTTAACAAATTTCAATAATGTACATAATTATATCTAGTTCATTTTGAAAGTGTAAAATCATTATATAATTATTTTTTGAATATCACACTACTCAATACCATTTCAATGACCATTCTTTTGAAAAAGAAAATGTTTAATAAATGGATAAGAGTTTTGTTAATATAATAAAATTATTTATGTTAGGCTATTTTTAGTTATTATAAAATTACTTTTCATTGTTTTAAGTTATTTCACCCTACATTTTTTCAATTATTTTAGGTTATTTTGGGTTATTTCAAGTTATTTTTGACTATTTTAGGTTATTTCACCTTAGGTTATTTTTTACTATTGTAAATTTTTGGGTTATTTTACGTTATTTCTGATGATTGTAGGTCATTTCATTGTAAGTTATTTGCGGCTATTATAAAATATTTTTGGGCTATTATAAGTTATTTCATTTTAGGCTATTTTCAATTATGTGAAACTATTATTAGTTACTTTTGGTTATTGAAGGTTATTTCACCTTATGTTATTATTGGCTATTTTATGCTATATTACCATAGGCTACTTATGGCTATTGGTTTGGTGACTATTGGTGGCTATTCTATTGGTGCTTATATATTTTAGTAATGGTTATTATTGGTTATTTTAAGCTAAATTACCATTGGTTATTAATGGTTATTGGTGGACCTATTTTATTAATGGGTATTGGTGGATATTGGTCATTATTTTAGGTTAAATTATCATAGGCTATTGGTGGTTATTCGTGGTTATTTTATTAATGGTTATTGTTAGCCATTTTCTTGTAGGCCATTGGTGGTTTTTTTTGTTATTCTAGGTTATATTTCAACTATTGGTGGATATTTTATTATAACTTATTATTGGATATTATAAGTTATATTATCGTAGGTTATTGGTAGTTATTTTATTGTAAGTTATTTTAAATTATTTTTGATAGGCTATTATTGGCTATTATAGGTTATTTTACCTTAGGTCATTATATTATATTTTAAATTATTATACTTATGATATAATAACTTATAATAACATAAAGTAGAATGACATTGAATAATTTAAAATATAACTTGAAATAACATATATTAATTTAAAAGAAAATAATCTAAGGTATAGCCTAAAGTTAGTTGAGTAATTTAATTTAAAACAATTTAAATTTAAAAAACCTATAATAACTAACTAGAATACATTAATTAAAGTAGAATAACATGTAATAATTTTGCGTATAATAATTTATAATAATTTATAATAACTTAAGGTATAAGTTATAATAACTAAAGTAGCTTAAAATAATATAAGGTATATCATAAAGTAGCATAAGGTATTTAAAATAATAATATAAAAATAAACTTATTTAACATAGTAAATAATAATAGTGAATTATGTCAACTAATAATGAAACATGATGTTTATATATTGATATTATATTGAAATAATATTAACCACGGTGAAATCACTAAAATGTAGTGAATTTATTTCATTTTTAAAGTTCCATAACGATTTAGGTTAATGAACTACATCCAACTTTTGTGCTAGTGATTATATGCAAATTCTTATGAAAAAGATGAAGACATTGGAATCGTATTATTTTAAGCACAAATTGCATGAATATGATGAGCTGAAAATGCAATATACAATCCTCAAAACAAAGTAAAAAACACTATAAACAACAATTACAAATGTAAACATTTGGTGGAATGTAGTGTACGATATGTTGGTTGTAGATTTCGAAAATATATGGGTCCAACATGCCATAAGGAGCCACACGTGCCCCTTTAAACCACTACTTTTTCGTTGTTTTTAAAATATATATTCTTTAAAATATTTTTAATATGTCTTACAAAAAACATACAAAATCTTTGAAGTTAAAAAAATCCCAAAATGTGTCATAAAAAATATTTTCAAACAATGTTTTTAATGTCAGAACTACTTTTAAATAATGGTTACAAATCCTTAAAAGTGTAAATTACATATTTTTCATTCATTATAATGATTCCAAAATTTTAAGAAATGTACATAATGTATTCACAATTTTTTAAAAAAATCTATTTATAATTTTTTTAAATCTAAAATTCAAAAAATTAAATAGTGGGTTAATTATGATTGTTAATGTTACATGTTAATATGATTACACCACCACTATCAAAGTGGGGTGCAATTTATTAACTTAAATCACTATGGGACCTTAAAAATGAAATAACTTCATTGCATTTTATTAATTTCACCTTGATGAAAGTTATTTCAGTATACATATCATTATGTAAACATCATGTTTCATTACTAGTTAACATAATTCATGGTTACAATTTACTATAATAAATAATTTTATTTACGTGTTTTTAAAAATATTTTATTTATACTACTTTATGATATACCCTATATTATTTTAAGTTATTTTAATTATTTTAATTTATATTTTATATTATTATATGTTATTGTAAATTATTGTACCCTAAATTATTATATGTTATTTTATTTTAACGTATTTTAACTAATTTTATTATAAGCTTTTAAGTTATTATAAATTAAATTATTCAACTAACTTTAAGCTATACCTTGGGTTATTTTATTTTAAATTAATATATGTCATTTCAAGTTATACTTTAAATTATTCAAGGTCAATATATTTTATGTTATTATAAATTATTTTATCTTAAGTATAATAACTTAAAATAATTTAAAATACCCTACAATATAATAACTTCCAATAGTTGTAATATAACATATAATAACAAAAAATAACTTATGATACAATAATCATTTATAACCATTAATAAAATAACCATCAATAACCACCAATAAAATAACCAATAATGGTTTACAACGAAATAATCACCAATATCCATTAATAAAATATCCATCAATAACTATTAATAAAATAACCATTAATAATCATTAATAGAATGACCACCAATAGTCATATATACAATAACAACCAATAGTCATTAATAGAATGACCACCAATAGTCATATATACAATAACAACCAATAGTCATTAATAGAATGACCACCAATAGTCATATATATAATAACAACCACTAACCATTAATATAATAGCCACCAATAGGCACCACTAGCCATTAATATAATAACCACTAATAAACACTACTAGCCACCACTAGCCATTAATATAATAACCACTAATAAACACTACTAGCCACCACTAGCCATTAATACAATAACCACTAATAAGCACCAATAGAATATCCATTAATAACCATTAATAGAATAGCCACTAATAGTCATTAACAGAATAACCACCAATAGTCATTTATAAAATAACAACCAATAACCATTAATAAAATAACCACCAATATGCATTTATAAAATAACAACCAATAACCATTAATAAAATAGGCACCAATATGCATTAATAGAATAGTCACCAATAGCCATTAATATAATAGGCACCATTAACCATTAATAGAATACCCACCACTAGCCATTAATATAATCGCCACCACTAGCCATTAATACAATAATCACCAATAATTATTAATAAAATAGTCACCAATAGCCATTAATAAGCACCATTAGCCATTAATATAATAAGCACCACTAATCATTAATATAATAAGCACCATTAGCCATTAATATAATAAACACCATTAGTCATTAATAAAATAGTCAACAATAACCATTAATAAAATAGTCACCAATAGCCATTAATAGAGTAGGCATGAATAACCATTAATAGAATAGGAATTAATAATTATTAATAAAATAGCCACTAATAGAATAAGTACCAATAACCATTAGTAACCACCAATAACATTAATAAAAAAATAATTAATAACCATATATTAGAATTGCTTAGGATTGCCAAAAATAATCCAAGGTGAAATAATTTATAATAGACAAAAATAACTTAAGGTGAAATAACATGTAATAACCTAAAATTGTCAGTAATAACATAAGGTGAAATAACTTTCAATAGCTAAAAATAACTTATAATAACTATAAGTAGTTTAAACTGAAATAATTTACAATAATTTAAAATAACATAGAGTAGCCAAAAAAAATTACAATAGTTGAAAATAGCTTAAGGTGAAATAACCTAAAATAGCTAAAAATAATTTAGAGTAACTAAAAGTACCTTAGGTTGAAATAGCCAAAAATAAACAAAAATAATTGAGAATATGCATAAATAGCCATAAATAATGTAGGGTGAAATAATTTAAATTAATGAAAAAAATCATATAATAATTGAAAATAGTTTAACTTAAGTAGTATTATTATATTAACAAAAAAATTCATTTATTATATAAATTTTTTGAAAAGAATGGTCATTGAAATGTTATTGAATAATGATATTCCACTTTTTTTTTGTTCAAATGAGTTTAAGTTTTCAAAAGGAACTAAATGTAATTGTGTACATTATTGAATTTTTTTAAGAGAAAAACTTGAATCGTTTCATTTGAACAAAATTTCAATAAGATATGAATTTTCAAAGTTTATGTTTTTGTAATGTTTAAAATGAAGTATTTGATATATAGAATGTAATGTAACATATTTGTATAACAAGTTGGGTGGTTTGATGGTAAGGGTGTTTGCTTCCATTCTAAAGGTCAAGGTATCAAACCTCATGGGTGGTGTTGTGTGTGTTCAACAATGGTATGTTGACAAAATATTTTTTTGTCAAATCCCTAAATTAGATGCCTAGGTTGATTACATGGCCTACCTATCTATTTAGGCTATGTTTTTAACATAACATAGGTAATGACACATGTCAAAAAATAATAGGTTTGAAAAATCATGAAATTATCAATAATATTATATATTAAATAATTAAATTTTAATTGATTTTTATGTTGGTTAGTTAATTAATTAGCAAGTGAATGGTTTGGTAAATTTGTATTTCACTTGGTAGTAATTTTGTTTCATTAGGTTATAATGAAACAAATCATTGTCCGTAGTAATTAGTCCCTGTTCACTAAGAGGTTAAACAATTTCACTAAGTAAAAATGTCCAAATTTACTCAAAATCTAATGAAATCCAGAGTGAACTAAAATGCATTTCCTAATAGTGTATATTATCACAGCAAATGGGGTGGCTTGATGGTAGGGTTGTTTGCTTCCATCATAGAAATCAAGGAATCTAACCTCACAAGTGGTGTGTGTGTGGTCAACAATGGTAAGTTAATTGAATTTTTTTTTATCTAGTTCCTTAAAATATGTGTTTAGGTTGATTATGTGACCTATGTACTTATGCTAAGTCTAAAACTCAACCTAAATAATGACATGTGTCAATAATTAATAGGCTAAAAAATCATGAAATTATCAATAATATTATATTATATAATTTAAATTTAACTGATTTCCATGATGCCTAATTAATTAATTAACAAGTGAATGGCTAGATCATTATCCGTAGTAATTAATCCTTATTCACTAGGGGGTGACTGGTTTCACCATGGTAAAAATGTCCAAATTCACTCAAAATTTAATGAAACCTAGAGTGAACTAGGATGCATTTTGGTGTAATGTGTTCCCTACATTCCCCTTGGAATCTTTTATCCCTTGGGACAATTTCAATGTTTTCACCAATGGGATTACATGATTCAAATCAAAGGTGTGCCTGGGACAATGCTTTAATGTGGTCAACATGGATGACTATAAGTGATCCACGTAGTAACATTTAATGTGGTAATTTTAAAGTTGTTTAATGTTAATAATGTATGAATGGGAATCATCCACGTGGCAAGCAAGGATAGTGACACATGGCAATAGTTTATTCA
>Ga0209208_10013365_pt1 | contig 10266 bp, 7 predicted proteins | sample S1TSphfallax_3_FD_187694 | JGI IMG/M metagenome (GOLD analysis project Ga0209208, IMG submission 187694) | Host-associated microbial communities from peat moss isolated from Minnesota, USA - S1T2_Fd - Sphagnum fallax MG (SPAdes) (version 2) | ecosystem: Host-associated > Plants > Peat moss >... | reverse complement strand
CAAGAACTTTCCAACGGTATGTGGCACATTATCTACAGCCATGTAAATCGGGTCGATTCCTGACTTCTTCTGGTCAGGAGTCAATTTGACTCCCGGCCCTTCTTTTGGCCATAACTTGTGTTTCAGATGTTCAAATGAGCAATGCGAGCCCATTTTAGACATTTACGTTCTAAGAGCTTTCCAATGATATAAAGAACTCTACAATCCATTAAGTGTTGACCTCTCAAATTGCTCTCTGAAGTTTTGTGAGTCCACCAAAACTCCATCTCCCAAAGTGGGAGTTGCCTTGGGAGTGTGAGGGTTCACTCCCTCACACTTTCCTACACTCTCGGGAGTATGTGATGTGACTCCCGAGCTTCCTCTTGGCCCGCACCTTTGCAACCCCTTTGCCTTGGTCGCGAGCCCAAAGCTAGGGTTGCGACACCATCAGAACTCCAACTCCCAAAGTGGAAGCTCACTTGGGAATGTGGGGGTTCATTCTCTCACACTTTCCCACACTCCCATAACATGAAACATGATTGTTGGGCTTCACTCTTGGCCTACACCTTCACAAGCCCTTGCTTTGGTCACAAGCCTAATGTTAAGGTTGTGACACTTTGAATTTGAAACAAGGAAAAAGGCCAAATTAACAAAACTACAAGATCATATTATCACACAAATTTATTAATATTTGTCATATATACCATAAAAAAACCCTATATACCATTAAAAATTTTAACTTATAAATGAACACCTACTGGCCACTAAGTGAAACATAAAAAATTGTAAGTTATGAAAACCAAATGACATAACTCCCATTTAAAGTGAGAAAAATGAACTCAATGTTTTGAATATAATGTATTGACAACATGTTAAATTTCTAACAATAGCAACTTGATCCATGCATGTTAATCATACAATAACAAATCTACTATGTTTCAAATTCCATATATAATTAACATAATATTTATCCTGGTGCCTAACAAGTGATAACACATAATAGATTATCAAATAAAAAAGTCACAAAGAAATGTTCCCAACAATTAAAAATAAAAATTCAATTTCTTAAAATATAAACAAGGCACAACATATCAATAACAATAATGTCTATGCATGTAATTTTATTATTCATGTTATAACAAATCCATTATTTTTGGGCTTTACATACCATGTAAGAAAGTTGACACTTGGTGGCCACTAAAAATTAAGGATCAGGTGGAACAAGATAGATTATTAATTATTACTCTTCAAAAATCATGTACATGGATAAATTTTGGGGACAAAAAATTTGTATTAAACCATACAACACAAAAATTGCAAAAAACATTTAAATGAAAATCCAATCAATACAATGATACAAAAGACAACAAAAAATTATAAATATAATCTAATCAATGTCACCAGCATCCTTCACAAATTGGTTGAAACATTAGTAGCATCAAAATTAACTTTAGTTCTACCAGCATAAATAGCAAAAATATTAATTTGACTTTTGTTTCTTGTATGTTTTCAAGCAAGAAAAAAAAATAGTTGAAATGTCAAGCCATTGTTTTGGATCTATTAAATTACATTTCCACTTCCCATTCTAACAATCTTCATACAAATGTCATTCATCCAAATTTGATTTTTTTTTCATAGGAACCCACCATTGAACTCTCACCATTTTAAAATATTCATTTTCTTCATCCTTTATGACATCACCTTTCACTCTTCACATCTAAAGAGGAACAAGATCTAGATCATGCGGTCTCACAAACACAAAATCTCCAACATTAAGATCTCTAAATGGTGTGTATGCAAATGAAAGTCTCATGTTCTTTGGCTCACAATAAGCAACTCAAATTGGATCTCCGATATCAACAATGTCCATCATGGTTGACAATGAAGCCCTAGCATAATTCGACTTCCAATTGCTTGAAGGCCAGAAGCCCTCCAAAACAATTGTACATTGAGGCAGTAGTGGTCTTCACAAATGCAACAAAATATCTTCCTAATACTCCACATACAACTTCATCTTCATTTCATAAGTGGAACTTTGCGCAATGCCCACCTTCTAGAAATCCACATATTTGGATAGTCTATAATTTATAAACTTTTCTCTTTCCACTAACCTCGATGCATCTTTCCTTAAATTGGGCAATATAGAATAAGGCTTGGAACTCTAGTAAGCAACTTTGGTGAACTGTTTGGATTAGTTTTCCATAATTAAATTGAAACCCATTTATCGAACTCCAAACATGATTTGTGGGGAAACTTTGTATTGCATCACTAGCTAACCTAATGAATCAACAAAAAATTTAAACATATGCATATCAATATGCCCTACCAATGTTTTAAGGCCATCCTTGAAACGCCCTAGGACCCAAGATTTAAAATCTAGAATCTCCTAAATCAATTGAGGAATGAATGGTTTCACATTTGAGATCATGAAAGCCCTCATCAAATCTACTAAAATGTAATTGTTTTCCTCCCTCAATTTTTTTAACAAATAGCCAAAACAACCATTTATATCTTCATGCGTATGGCCAACTACATAAAATCCCAATTTGAGCTCCTCAAACACATCCCTTACTATCAACAATGATAAAAACGTTAACAAATGCTAATTTTTATTGTCTTTAACACAATTATCCATTTGAAACAACATACTTCTTAGCATTGAAGGCTAATTTGGACCAACACTTTGATCCAAGGTGCATAATTCATGTATGCAACATAATTTCCCTTGCAACATACGTGCAAAGAATGAATTTTATGGGGGTTGTTCAAACAATAATTTGGACTCCCAAACTAAGGCCACCTCCAAAGTCCACAAGAATGCAACAAAGACCCAATTGTGAAATTGGAATTGTTTGGTCACAATTCATTATAATGTTATGCATATCTCTCATCCCCATGACCATGTGTTATCATACTTATAAAGGTAATGGGCAGTTGTCCAAGCCCAAGTATCATTTTGTTGCACACTTACAACCTTGGAAGCGCAATTTTTACATGGTCCATCTTGTCATGAATAATGCATAAAAACTCAACTTTCAATCATATTAAGTTTATACATGATTCTTGGTGCAAGATATGTTTTATTAGCTTCGCTTCATACTCTAAAACCTCATTACTATTATTTCCCAGTTTGGATATCAAGTCCTTTAGGGATTCACAAACAATGCATTTCACAAACATGAACCCATGCTTTCACACATCAACATTCAAATGATCTTTTTTTCAACCTACTCAAAGCAATTTGAGAAATAGCTTTAATGCTTAATTCCTTGTTTATATGCCAACCCACAAATAGAAAAAAATATTAGATTTTCCATGATAAATGTATGTTGGCAAATATACATTCAAAAATCCATTTCAATTTTTCATGAGAAATATTCAACAGCCGTAAGGCGTTTGTTGCTAGATAGAAACAAAAAGTGTTGGTTGTTCCATATAATTAATTTGATCATTACATTGATGCAGACTCTCCCATGTTTTAGGCAAAAGACATCACACATCTTGTCTACCATTTTCCAATCCCTTTCATTTGACATGACATAATATCCACAGACAAGTCAATCAATGATTGAACATTCAATTTACCGAATTGACATATGTAATTTATGTGTACCTTTATTCCCATGTGGTAAAAACTAACAACTTCGATTGTTATCTAATTTGTACAACATATATGTTGACCTAGAAAGACCAACAATATTGTACCAAACTTTCACAAATGTTTAAAACCTTGAATAATGATAAATTTTAGTTGGTTTGTTTCCCTTTGTATCTAAACCTTATGCTTTGTAGTCTTCAAATGACAAACTCCAAAACTCTTGTCTCAATAACATCTTTTCATGAAGAAAATGTTGACAACAATTCATGGTGCAACACTTTGCCACACCCACATTACGAAACCTTTACAATCAATTATGTCTTGCTTCCTCTTATGAAAGGAATATTTCTTTTTATTTACACCAACTGATCCCATCGTCAACATCTAGTATGAGGGTTTCATTAAATGCTATGAAATGTTCTCTAAGGGGCTACCCATCAAAAATTATCTAAGCTAGTAGCCATTTCCAAATGAATGTCATTGGTGACATAGTTGTAAGACAATATAAGATGGAAAGCCCAACATGGTCCTCCCCAAGCCGATCATTAAGAACTGCTACCTATGGGCCACATGCAACCACTCGACCTTTTGTAATGAAAACCCCACCATCGCCTACAAGATCATATTCAACTCCTTGTCACTCAAATCAACATCTTCCTACTATATTTTAATTTCTCCCCCTCACACCATGGCCATACACTACATCATCATTCCCACATGCATTCCCTTGGTTATAATTCTCTTTATTTTGTTCAAAATTTTCGTCACCACTAACCTCTTGATCGTTTTTCGCAATATTCTATTCACTTCTTTCTCATTCATGGAATCAAACCCAAACTTTCCAATAGACCTTTCCACACCATCTTCAAAGATATAAATTCATTTCACCATGTAATTCCTCATTATGCAAATCTTCAAATGTATTACCCATATTCTCCACATCAACAATGTCCTTGGCTTGGAAGTTTTCTGCCAAAGCATTGTCCCTACATGAAACTCGTTTCTTTGAAAGATTATTCACCCCATCCATTATCACGTGACATTGTTTTATTGTTGTCTTTACCACTTCATCATTCATCAATAGATATTTACTAGGCAAAAGACCTTCTATTCCTACCGCTGATCCATAATATCTTACTCATGGAACTGGACAATAACAGTTTCTGCTACTCATAATCATCATTCACAAATTATATTAAAACCACTATGCAATTCTCCACACCACAAGGTCCATATATAGGAACAATTGATGAATCTATACACATTTTAATACCAATCTTCACCCTTTCATTTGCGTCCACGTCCCAAATACTAAGAAAACTACCAAACATGAATCCTTCATCCGTATCATGTTAAACCAAGAACAAACAAAATGCAAAATTAGATCGAAGATCAAAATTCTGGCCATAACATCTTTTCTCCAACTCACCCATTTCACAAAAAGAAATAAGGACACAAAGTACCTTGTGTTTTTCAAATGACCAACCAAGGATTGCAATTCTTGGTGGTCGTTAGGAAATTCTATAGCAAAGAGCATTGGATTTAAACATCTCGTGGTCACTAATTATTCTCCAATGAGCATCCCTCAACTATAATGCTTAGCAATGGCCAAGAGTTTTTTCTTTGACTATATGTAAAATGAAGCACCTAATAAAAACCAGGCATTTCTACACCCAATATCCCCACTTAAAAATGTTAAGCAATTGTGGGGAGTTCATATAACAATGATCCATGCATAGGATCTCCAAGCAGCCATTCAACATTTCTGTTTTCAATTTCCCTACGTAGAAACACTTGGCATCCCTAGGTGTTTCCCCACCCAATATATGTGCCTAAACAAGCCTAACAATTACCAAACATTTTTACAACTAAATTCCCTATGCAAAAATGCTTGGTGGCTACCAAGATTTTTTGCCCTTAATATCCCTGCATAGAAATTTGTCTACACTTAAAATCCCAAATTAATCAATGGCTAAAAACGATGGGTTTCTAGCAGAATTCTACTTCTTTTTTATTTAGGCATTTTGCATTATTTTCAGTTTTAAATCATAATATATACAACATTGGTTATTTCATTAGTGAATAGATTAATTCCACCACTAGAAATAAATTGTGCATGTTTAATACATACTAGATATTCCTAATAGCTTGGCAAATGCAATTGATGTTGGAGTGACCATTACATATATTAAGATGTATTGATTAGATGAAAAGAGTGCAAAATATGTAGGGAAAGGAATCAAGTAGGTTTTGAAAAGGAATTTTGGCCTGCTTAATGATAGAAAGGATATCTTACTATCTTTAAACACAACCTCAATTGAACATAGCAAAATATTTATGCTTTTGACCTAGCAAATAATTCTAAGATGAAAGAATACTAAGTAGTTTGTTATGGAATTCCAAACGCCCATCACCTTCCAACTTTGAAAACTATTACACAAGGTTCATCCAACCTAAAGGAAAACTCACAAACTTAGACCAATCCCACTCCTTTCTCTTGAAGAACATCGTCATTGTGGAAAAACAATCTAGAATGCTCTATGGTTAGAACTTTTGCCTCTTTCATAACTTTTAGCGCGAAGAGTGCGGCCTCCACTTTAAATGTAATGATGGATGTGTACATTTCAGATAAAGATCTACATGTGTATGAAGAAGCCCAAAATCCTAGTAGTTGGAAGTAACAATTAATATCACATATTTACTATATTTGATTATATAAAAAAATTGATAAGTAAAAATTGATAATTAACAACTATGGTTTGCTTGAAGAATTTGTACCATCCTTCATTATATTTGGGTTCAATGAAATCCAACGAAAGAAAACATTGGGTTATATGTCTTTGACCATGTAAACCTACAAAATTACTTGAGTTCAACTTTTGAATTTCAAATATCACTTCTTTAAGTTATTTTTTAGGGAAAAAAAGGGTAGGCATTTGTACATGTATACTAATTACATCAAATAACCAATAATAGACTTATTATTAGTTAATTATTACCTATGAAATAATTGACATTATAGTTATTTATTATTATTTATGAATAATGATTGTATAGAATTATACCAAATTAGTTTTAAAAACATACCTTTAAATTCATGAATGAGTAATGAATATTTCAATATAGATTACTATTTATATAGGCTTTTGGGTTTGGGATTTAAATTTTGGGCTTTAGAGTTTGGGGTTTAAGTTTTAGGGTTTAAAATTTGAACTTTAAGGTTTATGGTTATGGGTTAAATGTTTTACATTTAAGATTTAGGGTTTAGGGTTTAGGGTTTAGATTATCGGCTTTAAGGTTTACAATTTAAATTTTGGGGTTTAAAATTTTGGGCTTTATAGTTTACAATTTATGGTTATGGGTTATATGTTTTACATTTAGGATTTAAGGTTTAGGGTTTAGATTTTCGACTTTGTTTACAGTTTAAATTTTGGGGTTTATGGTTTCGGGTTTAAAATTTTGGGCTTTATAGTTTACGGTTTATGGTTTGGGCTTTAGGGTTTACGGTTTGGGGTTTAAGTTTTAAGGTTTAAGGTTGGGGCTTTAAGGTTTAGGGTTTGGGATTTATAATGTGGGGTTAGGTTTTACGGTTTGGGATTCAAGGTTTAAGGTTTGGGCTTTAGATTTTGGGCTTGAAGGTTTAAGGTTTACAACTTATGATTTAAGGTTTAAGGTTTAGGGCTTAAAGGTTTTAGGTTTAGGGTTTGAATTTATTGTTTGGGCTTTGGGCTTGGGGGCTTAGGGTTTGGGCTTTAGGGTTTATACAATAACCCTTCAAATTTATTGTATAAAATAAAGATCAGTTATCACATGGCATTTATAATGAATTGCATATGTATATATTCAAATACTTAATTTTTGAATATCTATTAAAAATTTCTAACATGTATAATAACATGTAGTAATTGCAATCATGCAATATTTTTAAAAATTCCATTGTAACACCAAAAGTGGTCCACCTTAGTCTTCATGCACCCACCATTCTAACCCAATTCAATCAAATCAATCAATCAATCAAATAATTAAACATTGTGAAAGCAAATTAAACTGAAGGATAACCTAACAAATAGTTTGAATTTGACATGTGTTACCATTTTATGCCATACTCCAATACCATGTATTAACAGCCTATTCAACATGTGTCTACCACTATTAAGTCCTTACAATGGTATCATTTGACTATTTAGTTGATTATTGATTTAATCAACTAACCATCAAATTAACAAATTTCCATCCACTCTAATAATGACACATGGCATTCAATGAACTTAACATTTGGTGACACATGGCAAATGAAACGTGGGTATTTTCAAACCACCAAGTCGATTGATAATGAAATAAGCCAAACGCCCATTTGATTACCAAAACATGAATCAATTGATGACACATGGGGCATTAAGTTGACCATATATTATGTATCGTTTAACCACTAGTCAAAAAAACTTTAAAAAACCATCCCAGTCATACTAGATTTGTTAAAATCGACTTGTTTTAGAAAACCAAGGGACTTTTTTTACATTTGTCACTTTGGGGTTTTTTTAAACCATAAAACGTGGAATTATGATAATGTATGGTTTCTATTGAGTTTCATCTAACAAATCACAACAATGAAAGATATCATTCATCTTTGATGGATCTATTTTTTAAATGGTGGTTGGTGACACACCCCCAAACTACTTAGAAGATTCAAATACTAGTCTCAAAATGAAAATAATGGAAGAAGGAGTTGGGGTACATTCCCTTGCTTATAGCACTTCAAGGGTAAGAAGGATATGTTCGAGCTTCGGCATGGGGAGTAGGATGAGTGACAATCAGGTTAATATTCGTATCAATCTACACAAACTAAACAACAAGTTGATTAATGGATAGTTGGAACATTTTTGGTGCATGGGTGAATCAAGGCCATACACAAACCTAGAATACTCACCATGGTTCACACTTGAGGGAAGCCACCACCTTCTCCTTATAGTTTTCCCTGTTATTAATCACAGGGGCTATGCCCAAATGTCATTTTTTTAAAAAATTTACGTCGGGAGTCCCAAAATTCCCAAATAGGGATTCTTGCCATTTTGGAGGCCCATAATTTCTTGTGTAGACCTCTTATTAAGGCAAGGTCTAAAGTAAAGTTGTAGCCTTCATTGGGATCTTTTCAACAATATGTGGCATGCCACCTACACACATGTAATTCAAGGCGATTTTAAACTTTTAGTGGTCTAAAATCAAATTGACACTTTGATTCCTAGCCTTTTTTTAACCCTAACTTGTGTTGTAAGTGTTCAAATGGATCATGTGATACACCCCCAAGCTCCTTGATGGACTCAACTATGAATCCAAAGGTGAAGACAATGGAAGGAGAAGGTGTTGGGGCAAGCTCCCTAGCTTGCAACACTTTAGGGGTAAAGGGGCGTGCTAGAGCTCCAAGATGGGGACTAGGAAGATTGACAAGCAAATCAATAACTCACACGAACCTATACAAACCAAACAACAAGTTGGTTAATGTGTAGTTGCAACATTTTTGGTGCACAGACGAATCACATGCAAACATAGACTCACAAGACTCACCATGGGCAAACACGGATTCATAAAACTTATCACAACCTGGACTTGGGGGAAGCCACCACCTTCCCCTTATAGTATTATTTGTGCCTAGCCATAGGGCCAACACCCAAATGTCATTTTGTCTTAGGACTCCCAACTGGGAATCCCAAAATTCCCAAACTTAGGACTCTTGCGACTTTGGAATCCCATAACTTTGTGTGCAAACTTCCAATTGAGGTGAGGTTTGAAGAAAAGTTGTAGCCCTCATTGAAAGCTTTCCAATGGTATGTTGCATGATACCTACACATAAAGAAATCAAGGCGATTCCTGACTTTTAATGGTTAAGAGTCATGGCCCTTCCTTTGGCCATAACTTGTGTTTTAAGTGTCCAAATGGGTCATGTGAACCTATTTTAGACATTTATGTTCCAAGAGATTTCTAATGATATAAGGAACTTCTCAATCTAATGGGTTTTGATCACTACAATTGTTCTTTGAAAATTCAAGAGTCCATCAAGACTATAACTCCCAAAGTGGGAATTCACTTGCACTACAACAACAGGGGGCTATTTTGCGATCCAAATATCATCGCAAACAACAAAGAAAGATGTTTCCGAAATCCCGCTGTTGCGAACCATAATTCTTCGCAAATTCTTAAGCTTTTGCGATACCATAACATTCGCACCCGTACAATCGCAAGTCCTTCGCAACTCCCGAACTTGATACAATCACCAAACTTTTCCGATTACAACTGCTTCTATCCATTGTTTGCGATTAACATTACATCGGAAATTATTTGCAGCAAACCCATCACTGCAACGACTTAGCGAACCGACTCAAAACTCTATCGGTTTCCGATATAAGATCTAACGCAAACATTTTGGGATTTTCAAAATGCCGCTAAAAGTTTGCAATTAACATTACATCGGAAACTATTTGCAGCAAACCCATCACCGCAACGACTTAGCGAACCGACTCAAAACTCTATCGGTTCCCGATATAATATCTAACGTGAACATTTTGGGATTTTCAAAATGCCGCTAAAAGTTTGCGATTAACATTAAATCGGAACCTATTTGCAACAAACCCATCACCGTAATGACTTAACGAATCGACTCAAAAGTCTATCAGTTTCCGTTATAAGATCTAATG
>Ga0209208_10013364_pt1 | contig 10266 bp, 7 predicted proteins | sample S1TSphfallax_3_FD_187694 | JGI IMG/M metagenome (GOLD analysis project Ga0209208, IMG submission 187694) | Host-associated microbial communities from peat moss isolated from Minnesota, USA - S1T2_Fd - Sphagnum fallax MG (SPAdes) (version 2) | ecosystem: Host-associated > Plants > Peat moss >... | reverse complement strand
CTAAGTCCTCTTGTAGATGGTCAATGATTCATTTGTGTATATTTCACACTTGCCTTTATTCTGGCCCTACTTGGATAATATATACTTGAGGTATGCCTTTATCTGGGGCAAGTAATTATTTGTGAACTGAGAAAAAAAGATAAATGAAATAATCACCTTAAGCTTATAGGCATTTCCACCTTTTTTTTTTATGGCATTCAATTATGATATAAATATTTTTAGTCATGGTGATAAACTAAGTAAAGTTATCAGCTTTTCACCATCTTATTATAACCATTCTGTACCAAAAAATAACTTGAAAAGACAAGTTTAGCTTATTCCCTTGCAACCAGCATTTTCTACTGTGACTAATTCTTACTATTTTTTGAAATAAATTAGCCCAGCAACATCAACAAAGGATTTTTTTAAAAAATAATCTAATTTTTTCAGACTTCACTTTATTTTTTTAAATCACCAGATTTCTGCCTTAATAGGCTTAGTAGGTAGCCACAATATAGAACCAAAATTTTGAAAGAAAACTATTTTGAGAAAAAAACTGCTCTGTAACTAACTGTGATTAAATCTTGTTATTAAAGATCACCACTCTGGCAACATTGAAAAATTGAAAATAAAGACATTGCTTGCAAGCTCTTTGATTGTACCATTTGTGAGCATAAGAATAGTTTCAATGTGTAATTAAAGATGCCAAAGTATACTTGTTATTTTCCCTTGTGATATTTTGCCTGTTTTGTCTTGATGTTGCCAATGCCAATTGCATAAATTGTCTCTACCCACTGGCTATTGTGTCACACTTGTACACATATTATGGATATTTAAAATTTCCTTAGAGTTTATTCTAGTGAATTACATTATGGTAAAAGTTAATGAGTAAATAGTCACTTGCACCCTTATACCATAAATAGTATTAAATGTCAATCATTTTGTTTACACATTTGGTCAATTTGCAAAGCCAACATACCTAGCTAACAATTTATATTGAAATATACATTTATCCCTAGTTGATGAATTAATGTTAGGGTAAAACCATCCATCATTGATCACATATTTATCGCTGAACACTTTCCAATATTTTATTCATTCCTTAACCAAATTGTGTGATTTTTGTGTCATTGGACATGCAAACTGAAGGGCGGCTATAAATGTTCTTTAAGTGTCATAAGCAAAGGAGTAACACAGAGAATACATGAAGAGGATGAGTGATAGTTTGTTTTAAATTTTTTTGAAAAAATATCTCTAGACATTTCTCAAGTTTTAGACTTGTATTTGTCTCATTATTTAATCCATTTTGAGTGATTTAAAACTGATGGGTGCATCAACTAAAGGTTTACAAAACTTCTTTGTATTCCAAAGGCAAATATGCAACTAGATAAAACTCGAAATCTTAATCTGTTTAATTCATCCATCATCGAACATTGGGCCCCCTTACACCAAACTCCCCATAACTTTCACATTCCTTCACTGAATCGAGCAATGTTTGCACTGTTGGAATCTAGGGTGAAGGCTACAAATGGTCAGATGCAACCTTCTTCGAGTTCTGAATTGTTTGCTCACCAGCCTATCTACCTTAATACACCCGAGAACATTGCAATGCACCACATGTATTGCACCAATATGTCGATAGACTGGCTACGAGGGCAAGCATGAAATTCCAAGTGGAGCAGTGTTAATGTTTTCAATTTTCTGATGGAGCCCTAAGCAGATTTCCACTTCACCGACCACATTATTTCAATAGCCCGTAGAAATAAATGTGGCTACACCCTCTCAAAAACACAGCTTTCTGTCGCCTTTTAGACCATTTTTTTTCCCATGGGGATTTGCAACAGAATTTTCTGTTTTCAGGAAACAGTGTCACCTATTGACAATTTTTTGCCCCAAAAAAACAAAAAAAACCTAAAGTCAAGCCTGTACATGAGCTATCATAGGATCCTTGTAAGAAGGGATGAGTCCAAGCTAGAGGTGTGTACAGAACTAAAAATTCATTTCTTTGCATTACTGAAACATTTTTGAGTTGAAAGGCTTTATCATTTTCAATGTGGTTATATGGCATAATTTCATGGATCCCTTGAGAACACTGTAAGATCCCAAGACAGCAAACAGTGTTGGGGAAGGTAGTACAGAAAGGTAAAACAAAAAAGATGCTTCAAAATCTTTAGGCAAGGGAGGCACTTTCTTGAGAGTCTCATGTCTGGGTCACCCAGCTTGGCTGGGCCCTTGTCCCACTCACCTCACATGACCTAAATCCTTCAGGGAAATGCCTCCCCCTATGCATTCAACTTCATGTTGGATTTCATAGGCTCCTTGTACACCAGATTTTGAGACACTATTTGACATAACAAAGAAATTTCCTAGTGCATTTAGAAGAAAAACCCTGTAAATAAAAATCAAGGATGGAACCCATCCATTGAAAGTACAAGGCAAATGAGAAAACAAGTAGGCACAACCCAAAGAAAAAAGACAAATGAAACAATCAACCAAAATTAGGTGAAGATCCTATGCAAAGAGAACTCATGGCTACGAAATAACAATCAACGATAACAAAAAAAGACTTAAAACAAAAGAGTTGTTATTTACCATAAATCAACTAATGATGGAGGTGCACTAGCTATGATGTGAGGAAGAGATGAAAAACCTTGACCAAGTGCAATAGCTCATTGAAGAATCACTATGGCTTGTGCACGTTGTAATGTTTTGGACACGTATTGTTGATAGTAAGAAACAAACATCAAAGGGACTAAAGAAGATCACTAATGACGCGCGATAGTGGTCTATGCAAAAACGATCAAAATGAATCAAAATGAAAATGAAAATACTTATGCATTTCAATAGGAAGGGGAATGAAGTCATCACCCGGTGCTTATTTAGCGTATGATTGTGTCTTCTCATGAACAACCATTATCATTGCATGTGTTGTTATCATTAATGCTCACTACACCATATCTATGCGAGTCAGGTCAATAATGATGACATCCATCAAGGTTGGTTAAATCATTTTTGGTGTAAGGATATCCATTCATTGTTGGGTGTGGCAAAGGAAAAGGTGGGAGACTTCCTTTTGAACATGTGTTCCATTCTCCAAAGTAATAGTTGTGACAATATCTCGAAGTTTATTGTGGGCAATTGTATGTTCATTTCGGTAGGGGCACCAAAGCAAATGGGTACTTGGATTAATAATGGTATGACCACATTAACATCATGAAAGATTGGTAACCATAGAATGTGGCAAGCCAAGATGGATACGTAGTATTGTAAGGAAATGGGTTAAGAATAAACAAAATGCAGGTGTGGTAGGATGAACTAATAACCAAGCATTTACCTTTGGACCCACACATGAATATAGACATGTTTGTATGATATTTGAAGGAACATCTACTAGAAGTGAGGCAAACTTTTGCTCATGTAAACAATTTGCAAAAGAAGCATACAATTGGGAATAAGACTAAACCATTAGGCTTTCAAATGGTAAGACCTAAGAGTAAACAACTTGGGGTAACAAGGTTTGAGTATCTTGTAGTGCTAATTTCAACATATGTTACTACATCCAAAAGAATAGGTTGATCATCCTATTGGAAACAAATGCAAATGCAAGAGAGAGTTATAGTGCACAACAATATCCCAAGAATGTGGGGGTAGTAGTTTGAACTATAGAAAGGAGGCCGATCCCACCCAAAGAAATAAGAAGAATGGCCTAATGACAAACTAGGTGACCGATAGAACTAACCAAAGATTCTGCACCAAATAACTTCTGCAACATAGTTATGGTACAAATATTAAACTTAGCATAATGTTGCAAAATAGTTGGAGATGGAAACATTGTATGAAAAAAGTAGCTAAGGTGCTAGGCATAACACAATGAGAGCATCACAAAAGTCACCGAAGGATATGTAAACATAAGGAGATTGGATATCATCCCAAGATCTTCATGAAAAGCCTTAGCCACAAATGACTCAACAAATGATTTGGATCCCACCGGTGTATCCAAAATTTGAAAACTTGAATTGGGAGCAAGAAAGCCACTAGGAAGTGATATACAATGGTCCAACCCCTATGGAAAGAAAATTACACATTTCATTGGCCGCACTAAAAGCCTTAATGTTGAAAATTCCTATTGTAATTGTAAAAAAATAAAAACCACATTTAATGCAAGATTTATTATATGTGTATCATCCATCAATGAAAGGAAAACACAAGTAAGGTGCGTTGCTGCTATAAGGCAATAACACAAAGGTGAGCTAGAATAAACAATGTTCCTCCCAATGGGTCACCCTGTCATGTACCTAACTTTGGTGAAAAGATTATGAGATCCCCATGTTGGGAAGCTTGAGAAAAATGCAATGGGGATGGGCATGCACAAATTCATTAAAAAAATGGGAAAAGTTAATCCAAAGAATCAATTGAAAACCGTAACTCTTGGAAAATGGTTGGCTGTGCTACCAAATTGAAGGCATTACAGACATCCACTTGTAGCACCACCCAATTTGGGTGTAAATCCAATATCACTCAAACACAATGAACCATTATTTCACACCCACCATGAGTCGTTGCACCAAATTGATGAGGACTAAAATGCTTCACGAAAATATCCTTAAACTAAAGTGCTAATGTTCGAACAACTACGTTATAGGTCACCTCATTGATCATAATGGGACATATGCTCCTAGACTATTTTTTCTCTAACGTTTGGAATTGAAATGCAGAAAGTAATGCCATATTAAAGGTGGAACATGGCCTCAAGCAATGTGCTAACATACTTTGAAAAAAACGGTTGAAGCCATTCGTAAAAAGGTGTAATCACAATAACACATACCATAGCAAATGTAATGTTTGCTTGGATTTTTCATATTTTAAAGTTGTAATTTCATTTGATAATGAAATTATAAGATTTGTTTATATAGTTGTATTTTTAATATATCATGGAACATGTGAATTAATTTGAAATTAATGCAATGAATAAACATTAACAGAAACATTCATTAAACACTATAAAGTTTACTTTTAAGTAATAAAGGACTTGTAAATGGATTTCAATTTTTTTGAAAATGACATTTCCTACCAAACTTTTAACATGAACCTTAATAAAATAGTATGAAGACTTTTCAAAAATATTCCAAAAATATTCTATGAATATTTCCCCAAAAGTAATCATACAAGTAGTCATAAAATAGGTGGGTGTGGTTCATGTTGTCATGTTTACACCCAAAATCATTTGGGACAAAACGGTCTCATAAAAGGTCATACACCATACCTAGAAGACCACAAGAAGAAAGAGGTGGTGAACGAGCCAAAGCAAAGATAAATGCCTCTTGATCTAAAATAACCTTTGTTTTAGGATGGAAATCATCAATGAAAGAGGGGAGATCAACCTTAGCAAGTGGATGGAAAAAACAAAGAATTCTCAAGGTCTTGTCAAATGGGGCTACATGTGTGCTTGAAGTTAATGCACGTAATGCTCGAACATACTCCCTTACAATAACAAGGGCCCATGCATAGCGTAATCATGTTGATGGAAGCAAGGTAGGATTTTAAATCAATTCAAATATCTACGATAACATTATGAAAAATTGTGATCATGGAGACTAAATTGGCATGCAACTAGATCGACATGGAAACTATTATACAACTAAGGTACAACTACAATATGGAAATACGATGAATTAATAATTGAATCACCATGTTGAAAGATTTCATAGTTTTGATTTTGTTGCACATTAGTTGCAACTTGGACTCTGCATGGACGAATGTATGCAAAATATATACGGTGATAGTCAATTGTAGTTTGACCATGATCACAAGTTGTAGCAAAGTGGTTAATCTCAATTGTGTTGCAACTAGTGTTGAGTGTGTTTTAGTGCTGAGTGAGCAGCTATTTTGTAACTAGCATATGGTGTTGATGCATACAATCATGCTAGGTGTCCGATTAAGTAAATGTTCATAACATCTAAAACTTGTAATTTGTTTACAATTAAAAGTCACTAAATTAGTTAATTTTACAACTAAATTACAATCAAATGTGCCACTATGGTTTCATTACATAACTATTAGTTGTGCACTATTTTGGAACTAGAATGTTCAACTCATCCAGAATTAATTGTCAACTAAATGGCATTTCATACTTTTAAAAGATTACAAATTGTGTAATTCATTGAAAGTGTAAATGTAGGCCTTAAGTTGGATTGGAATGGTGTATTGAAGTGTTTATGAGTATGTAAATATAAATATCATTGCTTAACACGTCAAACTTTTCAAGACTAGATTATTAAATGTTTTATTGATACAAACTAATTATTTTATTGAAATAATTTATTTTCATAATTATTTAAATAACTAAAATGTAAATAATGTAGTAACTATTATAGTCCTATTTCTTGTGATTGATGTTCAATTGTTGTGTCAACAATATTTCACTACATTGGAATTCACAATATTATGTTGGTATACATTCATATCAAACTATAAAATTTCATGAAAAGTGAAAGTCTAGTTTTGAATTGAAATTAAAAGCAATGTGTATATTTTTTTAAACATGCAATAAGGGTGTACATATGAATATGTCTTTATATACTTCAATGTCTTCTACTCAAATTCATGTTTCTTATTTAATATTTCAAAATGAATTATTTGTTACTACTTAATATGTAATATACTTAATTACCACGAACTAATTAAGTCAACTAAATAATAAACTATTCATATGAATTCACTAATAAAATTTGATTAATTACTATTTAATTAATTAAGATAATAAATAAATAAATAAAAATTAATTACTTAATCTCAGTAACGAATTATATAAATTTAATTAATTAATTGAAATAATTTTAGATAACAAACATTGTTAATGTAGGTGAGTAATTATTGAATTTTATTTGAATTCATATCATAAATTATCAACATAATTAATTATCTAATATTTATTTTGATAATTAATTATTTGAATCAATCAACTAACTAATTATTTGAATTATATTAATGAATTCAGATAATAAATCTAGATAATTAATTATCATATATTTAACTCAAATAATTAAATTCCAAATAATTATGTCAAATGACTAATTATAAATTTCAAATTAATTAATAATTAAAATAAAATAAAAAGCATGTGGGAAATGTTTTTTTTGTAGTTACAATTCAATTGCAACTAAGGTGCCACCAAAAGATTTAACCCATATGCTTTGTTTTCAATATCTCATTTCACAAATTATATAAAGGAGGTGTCTCCTTTTTCATTTTCACATTCAAATACATGTGCCAAGTTCGAATGAGTTCATAAATGTTTAACCCTAAAAAAAAAACACAACAAATTAAAAATTTTATGTGGCTACTTTTTAGTTCACTTACTCTTTTAGTATTTTACTTTCCTACCTACCTACTTGCCTACCTAAGTATATATATATATATTTGTTTCCAAAATTCAATTAATATGCCATGTGGCAACTTTTGCTTACGCCACATGTCATAATCCAAGACCATCTAAAAAGAATAATCATAATGGACAATGGATATTAATATTTCAAAAAAATCATGAAAATCCTCATAGTGCCACATGTTAAATTTTGATGGATGGATGAAAAATGATGTTCGCATGACATTATGATTATAGTCATAGGGGAATTACATAAGAGTTGAAAAGGAATTGTTGCAACAACATTGTAATGGAGTTGTAATGAATTGCACTGTATATATGGTGAGTTGCAAGTGTGCAATGCAACTCAAAAATTGAATTGCAACACTAGTTGCAAAACAACCATTTTTTTCATAGTGTAAACTAAAGCAAATGCTTTAATTTTGTGTGTTCCTTCTATATTGTTTCCGAATCGCCACCCATGTATCAATACAAGTGAACACAAGTTTCTTAGTGGCTTTTTTCACCACCTTTTGGAGGAAAAAACAAACACCAAAAATGAATAATAAAAAAAACATGCCAAGTTGTAATATTGGAGGCATCAAAGGCTAATCAAGATAAATGGATATGCAAGGCATGACGCACATTAACTCAAAAAGTATATGGAATATGGTATGAACAAAAACAAGGTAAACTCAAATGGATAACATCAATGATGTCGTTGGATGTAGTCCATGCCCATGCTAAAGTGGGAGGAGAACCCAGTAAAATCGGGACAAATGACTACTTATGAACAGTGCATGAAAGTTGGTGTTATGCTAAAGCCCCCCCTATACTAAATAAATGATTGTGGCGAAAAGAGGGCTGATGGACCAAAAAAGGATGAAAGACTAGCCAAAGCAAACTAAGTAGGATGGGAATGATGGGCATATGGATGGAAATTGGAACACAAGTGGGCATAGGGGTAAGCTAATTTTTAATTCTCCATTGTGTGCTTGTTGAGAGTGCTGGGATGTTGAACGACGATTTGGGGACAAAAAAGCCACAAGATCTACCATGCCTATCCTCAACTTAACATACATTATTCTAAAACATGATATTTATGACTAAGACATTTTGTGACATTGTCCTTGTTGTAGTCATGTAATAGTACATGCCTTGTCCTTTACGACTATTAGGGGTTTTGGACAAAAATATGACTACACTACAAGGGTTAGTGATTGTAATCATGTAAGATACTATTATAAGTCTAATATTAGCCACTATACTAGTTTAAATAAAATTACATTACTTGTCTTTTTATTCTAATACTAATTTTTAATACATGCAATATGTAACCATGCCTTAATTTCATTTCACCTTCCATGAAATTTCAACTACACATTCACTTGTAATCAAAATAACTTACTACAGTTATTTTTGGTACTATTAACATGATAATTTCAATGTTCTATACAATTATATAATAATCATTATTTAATATAATTAATTTCCAATGTCCAAGATTATTTATCATAATTTTTTATTGCATCAATTAATTATAATATGAAATATTAAATGGTGATTGAAATAAACTTATAATTTATTTAGTAATTTATTTTACATGCAATTTTATATTTAAGTTCTATATATTATTTTGTGCCTTCATTTCTTACAATGTAAAAATAATTTAGGAAATAAAAACTGAAAACCCAATATTAGTCATATGTGTTGATATATATTTAATAAATATATATATTCATAAATATTAAATTAAAATACTCCGTATATAAAATTCAAGTAAAATTTTGTAACATATTTTACTTTATTTTTGGAATATATTAAATAATTAATTATATTAAATAAATAGTAAATAATGTATTATTCTACTAGTTTGTATTTTAAATTAACATCTTATTTATAGTAATATAATCTACATAACTTTTTAATATTGAAAGTTAATGTAAAATATTTTATATCAATTTATTTCAATGTATTTATTATATTAATTAATGATATAATTTATTGTTAGTTTATGTACAAATATTATCAGTCTTAAGTTCAGAATATATATTATTTAAATATACTTTTACTTTAATTCTGAAAATTAAGTCAGATTTTATTTTCTCCCTTTATTTAAAAAAATGCTAAAAGATGTTTACAACCAAGCAAAATCAAAATCCAATATTTTTTTCATATAATATCAATGATATATAATATATGACTATATTCATTTATTATATGTTATATTAATAAATTTTTCATTTAAAAAAATATTTATATCTTCAAACTAATTTATATTTTATGATTTTATAATCAAACACATATTTTAATATAAAAATTAATGTGTATGTATTTAATATACCATATCATCTTATATATTAATTCAGTAAGTCTGTTTGTCAATGTGTCAGTCTGTCGAGGTCTTGAAACCCAGATCACTTTTAATAAAACTCTTCCCCCGAATTCGAAAGCCCAAAAATTATTCAGGACCTCGAGTTTTTACTTCTTACTTTTACTTCTACGTTCGTTTCCGCACAGCAACTGCCGGAGGTCCTTACTTCTTACTTTTACTTTTACGTTCGTTTCTGCACAGCAACTACCGGAAGTCTTTACTTCTTACTTTTACTTTTACGTTCGTTTCTGCGCAGCAACTGCCGGAGGTCCTTACTTTTTACTTTTACTTTTACGTCCGTTTCCGCGCAACAACTGCCGGAGGTCCTTACTTCTTACTTTTACTTTTACATCCGTTTCCGCGCAGCAACTGTCGGAGGTCCTTACTTCTTACTTTTACTTTTACGTCCGTTTCCGCGTAGCAATTGTCGTCGTCGATGGGGGAAGTATTTTTGGGATTTGGAAGGTGGGTGAGGAGATTTGGGTGCGCTTTTTTTGGGTTAAGGGTTTAGGGTTTTTATTTTTTTCGTGGAGGGGGGAGGGGGTGGGGG
>Ga0209208_10013362_pt1 | contig 10267 bp, 8 predicted proteins | sample S1TSphfallax_3_FD_187694 | JGI IMG/M metagenome (GOLD analysis project Ga0209208, IMG submission 187694) | Host-associated microbial communities from peat moss isolated from Minnesota, USA - S1T2_Fd - Sphagnum fallax MG (SPAdes) (version 2) | ecosystem: Host-associated > Plants > Peat moss >... | reverse complement strand
GTGATACAAAGGGCATTCATGGAACAACTAACTCAAATTCACCAAATTCCAAAACTCCAAATCTCAATTTTTCAATGATAAATTGCAGTGGGTAACCAAGTACATAGGGTTTTTCTTTAGTAAATTTCATATCTGGTATATATCCAGATTTGGCCAATCCCCACTTTGGCTACAGCACAAAATTGGGCATGAAAACACTGTTAATTTGGCAAGTTTGGCTTGGAGCCTTTTTCCCACTTGGTACTAATGATCAATTTAGCTGGGCATGCATTGGAGAGCTTGGCAAATCAATCAGAATTTTAAAAGTCAGACAAAATGGGCGCAAAACAAAAACGAGTGCATGTCATAGGAAAGGGCTTAACGGATTCTCCATACTTCATTTAGTTTCAAGGGTCTATTCTAATTAAAGTTTTATATGTCTCATTTCATTTTGTTCTTGTGCAAGTTATGGTTTAGTTGGAATTTTGGTGTTTTGTTAAATAATATAAGTTCTCATATATGTATATACAGGTTCAGCCTCAAATTCATTATCTAGTAAAGCAATACCTACCTTCACAAATGGAGGACTGCATGGACTGTGAAATCACATCCAACAAATTGTGGTTGAGCTTGACAATATTACCTTTTACCCACTCATTCCAAAGGCAAATGTTCTTCAGGTCTATCACATTCAAAATGCAATTTTCATGTCACCAAAGATTCAATTGAAATTTGTGATATTTAAACACCTTTAATGACACCCATAAAAAGGCTAGACATGTTATACAACATATTGAGGTATTTGCCAACAAATTCAACTTAATCCTCATGGACCCATGGGGAGGCCACTCTCTATATATTTTAGCAAGCACTTCAAATAGAAAAATATTTTTTGATATGCTAGGAAATAATGAATTTTTAAAAATGTGTCTTAATAATAAAAAATTTATAGACACCCAATTTGCATATATATATATATAAACTCCAATAAGTTGAACCCCATATTTTTTTGGGTTTTGTTTGGAATGAAATGGAAGTAACCACCGCAGCATGGACCTAATGTGGAAGGCTTGATAATCCTCCATAAAGTGCTGTCAAAGATGGATTCATTATTATTATAATTTGGATGTTAAAAGTCCGGAGGAGCACTGAATTATGAATTCAAGGACCTGGATTAATTTTCACATAGAAAGAGGCATGCCACCAAAAGTTTAAAGTTGATATTGTATGCATCATGTGAGGCTGTTCTGCTAGTATGAAACAACATTTGATTGCACATAGCAAAAGTGGGAAAAAAAAAACATGAATTTTGGTTTTTTGGGAAATTTCGATTTGGTAGAGTTCCACGGTGTTTTGATAACTATAATATCAATGAATGCAAAGGCTATGGACTTTGATGTCTTTCATGTACACATTGCACAGGATGTGGTCACTGGTATTGGCCATTACCCTAAATTGACTCAGAGATTTATGCTAGCTTCATGACTTGAAGACTCCCTTTGGATGAAGTAACACCAACAGTGGCACCATACTAAAATCTAAACCCCATCTATTGCTCACATGGAAGTTCTAAATAATGTTTGATGTATGTCACTACTAAATGTTGTAATCTTTGTCATATGCCTTCAAAGATTCATTTCTTCCCTCACTTTCACTAAATTTCATTTAACCACCTACCTTTCTACCGTGATCTCATCATGCTCTGCAGTTTGTGATGAAGTAGAAATCAGTATTCTCTTGTAAACTTGTTTCCCACGCTTCCCGTTGTACTTTCCATACGCTACCTAGCATTGAAGACGTTGCTATCTGCCACTAGAGGCATACTCAATGAGGGTGATGAAAGGTCGGGAGAGTAGGTAAAACCTGCCAAGTGTTTGCAACAAACTCAATGAGCTGGGCTTGAAAGTACAACAGACCCGATGGGCCTTTCAATGTGTGATGATCGATAACTATCATTTCACTGGGTGAGTGTGCTAGATCTGACATTGGTCATCAAGGGAAGAAGTCGCTTGTGACATATGTTCTAAGTAGATTGTTGCATAGGATGCTTTCAATGCAACGCCCATTACGCTCTAGCTTCTTACCTGTTAAGGAACTGCAAGCTTGCTACATAATAGATATGAAATCTTAATGACTGACTTCAATCAAACATCAGACAGTATGTACCAGAGGGTCTGGAATAATATTGATGAATGGAAAGGGTACGAAATTTGACATTTTCACAGTGCACATGTGGTCTTCGGTGTTCGGCCACTACCCCATATTGGTTCTCCCTGAAGCAATGCCAGTGTATACTTTTGGCCACCAACAAAGCACCAGTCTAAAGGTCTGAACCAAGTAGACCAAGATACTTAAAACGATCAAGTTAAGGGCACCAACAATGGATATGTCGTCATGTAACCCATATCTATTGGTCGGATTGATATAAACCAGTTCAGTGTCACTGTCTTTATAGGGTAGAGAAGAGCAGCTTTCAGAAAGCAAGCAAGGATTGTCTCAAGAAAAGGATAGCATCACACCCACTCTGCTGTTGTGGTCTATCTTGTGAAGACTCAATACTAATTTTCACCCATCATGAGAAATGGGTATTGTAAATTGTTAGGTCCTTCCTTAGGTACCAGGTTTGATAATTGTCAACCATACAAAATGTGCTTTAAGATATGTGTATTTTTAGTGTCAAAACTACCAAGTTAACCCCATGTTGTGCCCTTGTTAGAGAGTCCACTCTGACTGTGAGAGAATATGGATTCCCCTTTAGTACGTGAAGTTTGGTACCAAATCAGGGATGATGTTTTTCATCATTCAAACAAAAACTCCTACCATTTCGTGAGGCACTTTGAAAAAAACAGCTTATAACCAGGCCTGTCTAGTCTAGGCGATCGGAGGTGGCATCGCTTAAATACCTAAATGACCTCCCGTCGGTGCGCCTAAATCAGTGAGTTGCGTGGTTGGGGGAGCGTGTGTTGGGGGTGGTCCTATAAGCACCATTGCTTGTTGTTCTACGTCATATAAGCGCCATTACTTGCTGTTCTACATCATTCTACTCCATTTCATCAGTTCTAATCGTGCTTATGAATATGTGAAGGACAACGACGTCCGCTTGGGTTTGAGGGTGTCCACTAGGGCGGCGAATGGTGGGTCGCAGATCACTGGACTATAATGTCGTTTATGTATTACTTTTGGCCGTGAGGAGAAGGTGGCGCAAAGCACCAGGCTTTGACTGTTGTTCAGGTATGGATGCGCCCCTTCTGCTACGACAACATTGAAAGTCATGTTAGGGGGTAGCACCCAACGAAATGGGCCGAGTATATGCGGCTTGATTCGATTGTTGAACGCTAAGCATTTTTTTACGATGTCCCAGTCGTGTTCAGAAATTCTATTGAAGCGCACTTCCTGTCTTCATCTCTTGGCAGTGAGCGTCAAATCGTATTCGACATCGAGAAGGCCATCGTGGACGTGATCGTACATGGCATGATGTTTGACCTTGCTGACATTGTCGACAACAATGCAAACAGTGATGCGAAGGAGAATGATCCTGCATTCGGCAGTGACGCTGAGCGCGATGTTGTACTTCGCTGACGTATTCAAAAGGCAACATTGGCGAAAGAGCGAGCGCTATCATTATTTCAGCGTGTGGATCAGGAAGAGGAGGAGGAGGAGGAGGAGGGAAATGCAAGTTATTCTTACTTGGTCACTATCTCGAAATTGAAAACTACTGTATTCCAGTTATCTGTCCGATATGTGTCATGCAGCGTGTCTTTTCGGTTGGCGTCCAACATATTGAGTTGCACGTATGATGTGCTGCACAACCCTGTTCTGCGTGCTTGCTCTCGCCATGATGTCGCCAACTACATCAGAATTGTGTGTGTTGTCAACCTGCAACGCATTGTTCGCCATCTGCGCTGTGCTTGGGCATTTTCAATTACGCTGGACTTTGCAACTCATCAAAGCACCTCGTATCTCAATGTGCGCTTTCGAATCTTCATGTCGGCCTTCTATAACATTGTTAACCTACATGTAGTTGCGCTTCCAATGTTCGATTGGCACATTGGTGAGGTCATGTTTCAAATGGTTGTATCTTTCTTGGACGTTCTTTGCCCTGGTTGGAAGGTTCATCTACTTGGTGTGTCTTCTAACAGAGCTCGCAACATGACTAGCCATGTTTCTGGTGTTGTCACTTGCCTCAACAACGCGATGCACAACGAGTGTCCTTTGACTCGAGTTTGGTGTGGAGCGCATCAATTAAATCTCGTTATGGAACACATCATGGACACCATCGTGAAGGAACATTTTTTTATTATCATGACCGGATTTATCACCCACTTGACACAACAGCTGAATCTAATCGTAGATATGAAGACAACATGCCCTCGTGTCGTCAATCGCTGGCTATCCACAGAGAAGGTCATTAAGTGGTTCAAGATTCATCGACCACAGTTGCTTGCGCATATCGGGTCTAAGCAACTACCTTCCGCTCCACCTCGCCTATGGTGGGTGTCTCTGCTTGCCATGCATCATTTTACCTCCAGGATGGCAATCACGTTTTGCACGATTTAGGGATTGATAATGCTGTTGGATCAACAACAAGCTACCATGGTTGGTCTCGTCGCCTCTCTCATGGAGGATGTTGGCGTCACTGGGCCGCTCACTATTGAAGTGATTATGAATCTTGACGCATCGAGTCATGTCATCAGCGGCCGCTATACAGTTCCATTGTTTTCTGTCCGTGAGTTTGTCAATGACATGGCTTCTTTGGTTGATTCTATTGTTGATGAAGTCGATGAAGGCTAGCGGAGCGAGCTCTTCAACGACATCGCTTTTGTTTATGTCACCGCGTGCGATCGTATCTCCGAGTTGTCCGCCTATCGCAATGAAAACAACAACTTGCTGGTTGATCCGTCTTCCTTCCCACTAGTGTTACTGCACGAGCTCGTCAAACTATTTGCTGCCGAGTTTAGTCGCAAGATGTGCCACTATAGCTACTGATTGGAGCAATGTTATTCGAGTGAGCATATCGACACTATTGTCGATGAGCACAAGTAGTTGCTCCATGCTTACCGGACTAAGCAAGTCTTCAAGTAGAGCATCGATGCGGCGCTGTTTAATCAATCAGCCTTCAAGGATGGGTGGAGTCTACTCGGTCGCCAATTCCCAAACCTGATGGAGTTTTGTGGTGTGATTGCGACCCTATTTCCTGGGACCAACACAGTTGAGTCTAACTTCTCAAGTTTGCATTGGGAGAAGGATGCATTTCGTAAGAGCCTATCGAACTTCGAGTTGGAGGGCGTGCTGCAAGCGAAACAGTGGATGTTCATTGAGCAGTTTGAACCCTGATTGGCACTTTAAATGCTTAATAAAGCTTACATTGACACATTGCCTAAACTAAGGTCTCTCGATGCGACTAAATCAAGCTAATTTAGGTAATATAGGCGCCCGCCTAAACTAGACAGGCCTGCTTATAACTGACCTCAATGTAGTCTAACCTTAAGAGATCTACAACCTTACAGACAGATGCAATGGTTGTCAAAAGATTATTCTAGCTGCCCACATCCCAAATGAACAACCTTTATTGTTAGATCTGCTTGAATTTTTTGTGTCTGGCCAAATAATTATTTTGCAAAGTTTTGACTAATTTTTTTTGTTGGGTGCAATTTGACAATTTACAATAGCTAGTGGCACCCATAAATAATATTTGGAAAAGCAGCATTACTTGAAAAACAATAATTATGTAGGCTATATTTATTGAACAAATAGAGGTCAAATAAGGAAAAGATCGGAGATCTTCGAAGTCTAATGATTACATAACTTCAAGTTCCAATTTGTATGGATATAGGGACTTGAACCCCACGAACATTATGGTCACCAGAACCTAAACCTGGCATGTCTACCAATGTATCATATCTGCCAAAACTTGGTTTAATTTGCGAAAATGTTTTTTTTAATTTTTAGTTATCAAACCTTCATGACCTAAATATTATTTCAAATGATGATGATTGTTCTACAGCCCTTGTATTACCAAGCCAATCTATAATCATAGTCATATGGGCCTTTGGCCGTCTTATCAAACTACAATCAAAGTTACACCATATTTGGGCCAAAGGCCTTGTAGGTTATGTTGTGCTTAAATTGTAAAAGATGGGCTTATGCCTTGTCCAAATTACCTAGTCAAATTGACACCTTAGGATTTGCACATGGCCAATAATGGGGCATGAAGGACCTCTCTTTACACTCCCTTTATGTACATTTGCACAAAAAATCTGAACTTCAAATATTTCACCTTTAACCTTTTTTATGCACAAGCACTTGAGTCTCTTTGGAATATATTCCTCTAAATAGTTTGACAACTCCATATATACAAGGGCAGCTTCAGCAAATGTTAGTTGAGACATTAATTAATTTTGAAGATTCCATGCTAAAAAAATCAAATAGTCGATGAGATTCTCTATATCTGTTCACAAAATTTTGTGCTTTGACAAAACATATATTTCAAAAACTCAACTTTTCTACAGATAATATATTTTTGGTGAAAACAGCTAAGGTAACTATGGCCTGCCAATGAGTTCCTTACTACTTCAGTTAGGATCTGATCTTCAAATATATCACCCGTAACCTTTTTGTCCACCAACACTTCAATCAGTTACAAATATACTGTACAAAGTAGTTTTACAACTCCATATATATAAGAGCAGCTTCAACACATGTTTGTTGAATAATTAATTAATTTGAAAGCCCTTGTGAACAGTTGTACATTTAGATGTAATATTGCTACAGATGAATCTTCTAGTTCAACATGGATTTATTCACACTAAAGAGCTTTCTAAATGCCAATAAAAAATACAGATGAAGGACATGGGTCCTGGTTTATGAAAAGTCAAAAGAGCCACTACAACCATGGTTTTTTCAGACAATGATTTCAACCTATACAAAGGATTTCTCATGGAAAAAAATGCCCCAAGTTTATGAGAATTTGAAGGGATTTTTTTCAAATCACCAAAACCAATGCAACAAAAGCATTTTCAAATTTGCAAAATTGTTGTAATTTTTGCAATGAAAAGGCATTTTGTATTGAAAACACAAGTTTTGGCAAGATTCATCCTTGAAAAATTCATCAAACTAATTCCTTCCTACTCATTACCTCACATTATTGGATGATGGTTAACTTTATCCATTCATTAATGAGATTTGCGTGGAGCCTTTTATGATCTTGATAAGTTTGTACTAATCATGCTTGTAATGGAACACATGTTGAAAAGCTTCATGTATGCCCACCATGAGTGCCATACGAAACAATATCTTTCAATTTGAGAGACTAGGTACAATATACTGACCAATATTGCATAAGAATAATTTCATGTTATAACAAAGGAATTGATTTTTTTCAACCGTTTTTTTGTGTGAAATTCTACAAAAATGTCAAAAATAAGAATAAAAGGAATATTATTTTACATATTCTTCGTATATAAGGAGAGAATTGTGAAATTTTGAAAATAAATTTTATTTTTCATAGAAGTTCACCACATTTCTATTTGGGTTTCAAAGGGGGGCTTTTTTTAGTAGTATCTTTTTAAATTTTTGAACACCTTGTGAAGAACTTTTACTCCAATTTCATTTTAAATTCTTCTAAGGATGCTTGCATATGACACATGATAAAAAAACATCACTTCTTCTTGTAAGTTCCTTTACTCCTACCAATAATGTTTTTTCATGCAAAGCACATCAACTTGCCCTATGAAAGAACCTAATTGAATTATTTAAGTTTGTTTTAATTTGAGGTCGTCACAAACCATTTGACATAAAAAAAACATGGTCAAGAAAAATGAAGTTCTCAAATGAAAGTCAAAGAGTTTGTTTGGAGCTTTTCACATGAAATGTGAAAAAAAAAAGTTGTTGTATAACTACTACAAAATGTGTGCGTAGTTCAATAATTTCTGTTGATTAATGAATTCACTTAAAATCTAATGAAATCATTTGGCATACAAGGACCTTTTTTTTGTATGTAATTTTAAAAATTACATAGAAAATTTTCACCTCTATATGTTTACTTAGTAAAAAAGAGCTCCACACAATAGAAAAGATAAAATGAACAACGAGTCAAAGTTCATGTATTATGGTCAAACCCATTAAATTTTTAGTTTTAGTCCATTATAATTTGAAACATGGAAAAAAATAAATTACACCTATCACATGAAACATAGCTTTTAGTTAAACTTATCATAACCATAGTGCTTTTATCACGGCCTATTTTTTGCCATTTTAAAGCCTAAAAACTAGCATTTTGATGTAAGCAAAGGAATTTGGACAAAAAGAAAAGGCCTAAATTTGCCAAATTATAAGGAAAAGAAACTCCAAATCACCAAGTTTTTTCACAAGGATCCAATAATTAGTAACCATGAAGGAAGGAAGATGCTTAAATGTTTTCACTTTCATATTTCATGTATAACTAGAATTTGGCCCATTCTTCTTATGGTTGGTCAAGCCTTTGGTGGGTCCACAAAATTGGAAAAAATATAAATAGCATTGAACCACAAAAGCTCAACACCATGATTAAAAGAGACATGAAAATAAAGTGACAGAAAGGGCAATAGAGAAATCTATCCATTAAGAAAGGTTGTTTGTTTTTTCTTGTCATCTTGAAGTCCCCCAAACCAAGTCATTCTTCCCATCACACAATTGGTATTGTTGAAAAGCCCATTGTGAGTAACCATGCACATAGGTGATTTCATATTGTTTAGACTTTTGTTGTGGGAGTTATTGAATATTCAATCACTTTTTCCCTAAAAAGAAAAAGTCAAAACTAAAATCTTAAAGCAAATTGGAGGTTATTCTCCCCAAAACATGACTCTAAGAAAAATTTGTCAATTTTTTTATTACAAAGAAAATCATTTGTCACATAATATTCACTTTTGTCATAATGGTTTTCTTTTGTGATTTTTCACCTCAAAAGATTTTTTTAAAAAATGCAATAAGCATTGTAAATTCATTACTTGGCCATGAAAGAATGAATATCAATGAGTTGGGTTCAAATTTATGCTTGTGAAATGCCATTTGATCATAGAACATGAAAAGGCCAATTGACTACATGAATTGAAACTAGAAAGTAATGTGGAATGCATCATAAAAATATCAATAAAAAAATTAGCATGATTAAAAGAGGAATTAAAAGTGAATACTTACATGTCAAATGTTTATAATATGTCCTAGGTTGATGAGTTGGAAACTAGTTTAATTGGGTGAACTGGCATTGACACCATGCCATTGTGAAAAACCTACCTTTGGTAATGTTAAAAGGTTAATAAAGATGATACTTCAATGCCACAAATAAAAATTTAGATGTAATTTAACTTCAAACACAAAATATTCTAATGACTAACCAAGTCAATAGGTATCCTTGTTTTTAAGAAAGGGTATTACCTTAGGGGAGAAATTTTGATGGAGTCAATGGAGAGGTTTAACATGCATTCATCAACTTAATTTAGTTACTTTCTATTTGAAAGGGGATAAGGGAGAAGGAATTTTTGTTTTTTTCATTGTTTTCAATGTGGTCCCATCATCTTCCCACATTGTTCCCAAATATTCCAAATAGCACTTAGAATTTATTTCATATAGTGTTAATGAATGTATGTTAAACCTTCATTACTAGAAAACATGGCATTTTTTGATTGCAAATATAATAAAAAAATACCCAATTTGAATAGACATTGAAAAGACCACTTTGTCACTTTAAACAAGTCAATTTCGACATGTCCATTATGATGGGTGTGTTTTTTTATGACTAGTAAAGTATGGACCATTTGACTCATCATTTTGACTAGTCAAATTTTAGCCCATATGAAAAACATTGTGGCAAGTAGGTAGGTAGGTCGTAAAAATGTAGGCATGTACATAGGTAGGTCATAAAAATGTAGGTAGGTTGTAAAAATGTAGGTAAGTACGAAGGTGGTAGCTTACCTTATCTTACTTGATTTACCTTAATTTAACCTAATATATCATACATAACTTACCTCACCTACTTTAACCCCATAAACATGTATATAGGTTATAATGTTAAGAATTGAACCTTTGACCTCCTTCATGATAAACCTAATTCTTACCCAATGTACCACACCATCAAAAGTTGTTCAACATTTGTTAAATATTTTACTTCACATGTTTATTTTGATGTTTCACTACACGAATAAGAGGTATGAAAATACGTAGGTTATAGGAGATAGGTGGGTAGGTGGGTATGTAGGTATATAGTACATGTATGTAAGTAGGTAAACAATACATCCATGTATGTGGGTGGGTT
>Ga0209208_10013360_pt1 | contig 10268 bp, 4 predicted proteins | sample S1TSphfallax_3_FD_187694 | JGI IMG/M metagenome (GOLD analysis project Ga0209208, IMG submission 187694) | Host-associated microbial communities from peat moss isolated from Minnesota, USA - S1T2_Fd - Sphagnum fallax MG (SPAdes) (version 2) | ecosystem: Host-associated > Plants > Peat moss >... | reverse complement strand
TTGCTGGACAAGTAGAATTGTGAAGAGTCAATTATTATGCCTATCTCACGGTTGAATGGAGAATTCAGTGGAAAGTTAGACATTGAATGGTAGAATTCAGGAATGTGAATAACATTTTTATGTCAAATGGATGTGGGTACTCTTGGCATGCATTTGCCTTCCTCTTCCCATCTTTGTTGCTTGCAACATAATTCTTGTGCCAAAATTTGAAGGAGTCTTCGTGAAAAGTGACATTTGAATGTAATCCTTACGAAGAGGCACATAGTACATTATAGGGAGGAAAAAGTGACATTTGGATGTAATCCTTATGAAGAGGCACATAATATATTATAAAAAGTAAAGAGTGACATTTGAATATAATCCTTGCGAAGAAACACATAGTATATTATAAGAAGAAAAAGTGACATTTGAATGTAATCCTTATGAAGAGGCATATAGTATATTATAAAAAGTAAAGATGCACATAGTATATTATAAAGAGGAAAGAGTGACATTTGAATATAATCCTTGCAAAAAAGCACATAGTATATTATAAAGAAGAAAAAGTGACATTTGAATGTAATCCTTGTGAAGAGGCATATAGTATATTATAAAGAAGAAAGAGTGACATTTGAATGTGATCTTTAGGAAAAGGCACATAGTATATTATAAAAAGGAAAGAGTGACATTTGAATGTAATTTTTGCACACATTATATACTATGGGGAGGGAAAAGTGGCATTTGGATATAGTTTTTGTGAAGAGGCACATAATATATTATAGGGAGGGAGTGATGTTTCCTTTCAAAGGTTGTGGGCTGTGTAAAGCTTGTGTTTGAGGTTGTTTTTATTAAGTTTTTTACACAACTTTCATTCAACTTGCATTAATTGTCTTTTTTTCTTGGTTTTGCATGTTAATCTCATTTTGAATTTTCATTTATGAATTTGTCCTAGTCCCATCCTAGAATTTCAATATGCCTTCCTACCTTTGAAATGTTGTAAGTTAAAAAACATGTTTCAACTCTTTTCTTTTTCCATTATTTCATTTTAGTACCCACATTTGGGTTTCTTAAGGAATTTGGGGGTGTGTAACACATGCCCTAGGTCTAATCCTAGCTTAAGTGTCACATGACATGCCTTAGGTTTATGTTTAATATAGGTGCCATGTGGTTTAGGTTTAAGCTTAACTTATGTGTCACATGGTGTAATCTAAATGTCACACAACACGGCCTAGGTCTATGCCTATCATAGGTGCCATGTGGCTTAGGTTTGACCTAGTTTAAATGCCACATGGTTTAGGTTTAAACCCATGTAATTTAAATTTAGGCTTAGGATAGGTGCATGTGACATGGTTCATGTATAAGCCTAAGTGCCATTTGACATATGTGGTTTAAGCATAAGTGGTTTAAATATAAACATTACTTAACTTAGCCCTAAACCCAACCTAAATGCCATGTAATCTAATTAGTTAATAAGTTAGGTTAATTAATAAATAATAAATTAGGTTAATAAGTATTAAGTTAGGTTAGATAAAAGTTGGTAAGTAGTACCTAGGTTAATAAGTAATAAGTTAAGTTAATAGGCCATAGGTTAAGCTAAGTATTAACCGATAGGTAATATTTTAAATTAGGCTAAGTTAGGTAAGTAAGTAATAATTGTGACTAGGTTGCAATTAAAACAAGTTCATCCCGCATGGTTTGTTTTCCATTTCAATTTTTTAGATTATATTACAAGGTGCATTAGAAACATTGAAAAAACACAAAAAACATTAAATTGAAAGTGGGATGAATTAATAAAAAACTTGACTTTAAAGGTTGAACCCAATATGAAATAAAATTTTCCTAATTAAGTGTCATGTGACCTAGATAAAAACCTAACAAGTAAAAATATGGTGCATTGAACCAAAATGGACATTATAATCATTATTGTTTACAAATGATAAATGTAATTGAAAGAGTTATAGTATAATTTTATTGATTTTTTTATGGTTTGACGTTGAATATGTGTAGTAGTTAAATCATATGCATAATGTAATGCATAAAAACATTTTTCAATTAGAAATAATTACATTGTATCTTTGGACTTTTAAATATGTAAATAAAATCTTATTATAAATTACAAATGTGAATGTGGACTTTGTTTCCCATGGAAAAGAATAGGTTTTAAACTCTCAATGAATCAATTAATAAAAAACGTTATAAAAGACATGTGGAAATTAAATTTTGATAAATAACCTTTTTTTTTAAATGCATTCTAAAGCATAATATCTTATAAAGTCCATAATGGACATAAAAATGATGAATTTAAAAAAACTCTCTAAAAGTTCAATATGTTTGTATTATCAATATTAATAATGGTGTGAAGCCAATCATCCAATAAAGCCTAAGGCAAGTTGAATATCCAATAATTTTTAATTCAAACATAACTACAATTGAAAAAAAGAGTAAATGAATTGAAAAAAAATTTCACATTGATATTAACCATTACAATATACTTATATAGGGAAAAAAAAACTATAGATCAAAGGTGATTGAATCATTAAAAAAAAGGTTATGGACTTGTTAATATGATTATAACACTACGACTTAAAATTGTGATAAGGCTAACAAAGGGATTGCAAAATTTGTGTATTCATGTGTGGACTTTCCATTTGCCAAAATTGATCCATTACACTATACTTTCATTTTAGCCTAGGTGCATGCACAAATGGGTGGACTAATTTGGGTGTCAAATAAGCTAGTTATACCTTGTGGTTGCCATTGCAATGCCATGTTGTTTTATAGATTTTTAAATTTATTAAAATGAACTTGGTTTAAAGATCTTAACTTGAATATCTGCATGATGCACAAAATCATTTTACAAATTTTTAAAAATCATAAAAGCCATGGAATTTTGAACTCAAAACTCATGGATTGTATGTTTGATTGCCATTTCTTTGTGGACTATGATATAGTCCATTGATTGATGGGGTGTGTGTAAGGGAAAATAGTAAGATATCATAATAAGAAAATTAAATGTTTAAAAAAATAAAATTGAACTCTAGGACTATACTTATGAACTTTTGGATGGGTTGAATTAAAAACATTTTTTTATAAGTCCATATCATATTGGAGGAAGAGGTGTTTTATGATTTTTTGCTTACATGTTTAAAGAAAGAGAAACTCTAGATGAGACATTAATGACATGTAAAAAATATGGAGGAAATCAATGTAAATTAATTCTAATTTTCAATTTTTGATTAATATTTTGAGTAAATAGGGACTTTGGATTTATGGCAAATTGGTCCACCCATTTGTGCACCTACCCCCTAGTTCTAAACCTAACCTAGGTGTCACATGGCCTAAGTCTAAGGCTAATTTACGTTTAATTAAAATTTCATGTGACTTAGTTTAATATAAATGCCATGTAATTTAACCTAGCACAAGTGCCATGTGGATTAGCCTAACGTAGGTCCCATATAAGATACCTACGGCCTTGGGGTGTTTAGCCTAGGTGTCATGTAGGCTACACTTAGCCTTTGGCTGAATTTAGCAACCATGTAGGTTATACCTAGCTCTAAGTTGAGCCTAGGTGCCATGTAGGCTACCTAGCCTTAGGTCAAGGCTAGGTGCCACATGATATAGCTTAACTTAAGTTATTTAATTTTTAGGCCTAACCTAGGTGCCATGTAGGTTATATTTAACTCTAGGCTAAACCTAAGTGCCACATAGACTACTTAGCCTTAAGCTAAACCTACTTAGATATGGGTTGAACTTAGGTGCCACATAAGTTACTTAGCCTTAGGCTAAACCTACTTAGATATGGGTTGAGCCTAGGTGCCATGTAGGCCATATTTAACCCTAGGCTAAACGTAGGTGCCACGTAGGTTACTTAACTTTAGGTTGAACCCAAAGCCAAATATAGTTGATTATTCACTTACATAATAGGGACCTAAGTAAGGAGGTAAATAGTTCAGCCTAGGTACCAAAATAGTTGCACAATAGTCAAACAACAATGATCATCATATACCATACAACAATGGATGAACCTTCTATAGTAAAATATTGATATACATTGTCAATTGGTAATCAATTACAACTTGTTGTTTGCTACTAAAAGGATTTTTGGTTCAAATTTTGTCTATAATTAAAAAATGTTTGCAAAAGTTAGTTGTTAATTTACATTTTTTTTCTCATGCACATTACTTGTTGAACTGAAAAAAAAATTTAAAAGATTTTATAACACTTGTAAACTACCATTGGCACCTCCTTATTGGCCAAGAAGAAGAGAGAAGTTTGTGTTTATGTGTGTGTAACACATTTGCAAAATCCAAATTTAGGACAAGAATTTCCTAAGAATGAATGGGTGGTTCCTTTTGAACTTTAGGGCAACAAACACAATCATGAAAGGTAGCCACCAAGTAATAAGGAAAGATGCATAATTTATGTCATGTTCCAACCTTTGGTAAGAAGAAGAGCAAATGAACAAACAACAAATTAAGAGAGTTAGAAATGGAAAAAAGGTGTACATCCTAGAGGATAGAAGCTTGAAGCAACATACAAAATTCATCATGATTTTTCAATAAAATTCACCACTCAAAACTTTAATCCCACCCAATACTGCAAGTCTTGTATGCAACAACAACAATGAAAAAAACTAGTTAATGATGTACCCACCTCGTTGGTAAAATTGCTTCAACCACTGGATTTTTGCTTCAATCTATAATTAACAAGTATGTCATTGTCCTTGTTGAAAAAATTGATCATTCAATGACAATCTTTTAAACTATGAACATCATCTCCCATACCTAACAAAACATAGTGGAATTCATTTCCTAAAATGAAACCATTGATGTGCATTAAGAACCATAATGACAACTAAAGTATAGAAACACAAAGGTGTGCTAAGAAGAAAAAATAATTGTCATGAAAAACTTTGGATCTTTGGAGACATGTAGACATATTCCAACTTTTTTGGGGGCAAGCAATTCCAACATGGCATATATATGTGACAAATTATAATTTGGAACTATCCAAATGACAATGATGACCTCTGACTTATGCAACCTAAGGTTGTCCTACCTAAACTAGCTCCTATAAATTATCATCCCCAAATGATGTGGGTAAAAACTCACAATGTTTCACCAAATTGATCAAAACTCATGTAAGATCACACATAGTCAAAACAAATTCATGAACACATTTGTAGTTATGGACAAATTCATTTATGTGTGCATTGTTTGAATTTCAATTTTTTCACACAACATCCAATTTTGTTTCAAACAAATAAAAAAGATTTCGATTACATGATAATTATGGGGTTATATATATATATATATAATATTGAAGACAAGTGAAATTTAAAATAATTACAACCTTACAATTAAAAATAATTCTTATGCTTTAAATTTATTTCTAAAAGTTATATTACTTAAATTAAAATTATCATGTGCACACATTATCCTCAACTCCAAATCAAATGTTTTTGTGAAAAGACAATGTATAGTCTATTGCAAATGTTAATTTTCTAATTGAAATACATTTTTATTAAGTGTTATGTTACTTTGAACCTCAAAGGTTGAGCCATAATTTTGAATCTCTTTTAATTATTTGAAAATTTGCAAGCATTGTAACTTTTAGGGTGGGGAGCAAAGAAGAAAAAAAATGATCAAAATGGAGACATAGGATATAATTCCCCCTTTGTTAATGGTAATCATATTTTAAATGGCATTCAAATTGTTTAGAGTGTCATTTAACACTAAAAATGACATGAATGCTACATTGGCAACTTACAATGTTACTTTCATGGTATCTCAAGCAATAGTTTGTCGTCCATAAAAGGGATGACAATAAAAAAGACATTGTTAATTTATGAATTTCCAAATCGAATGGATAACCCATCGATGACTTTATCCTAATTTGGCATTATCATTCTCATCTGCAACCTTTTTTTTGCTAGCCAAAATTTGGTGTGGGTGTTGGTTCACCCAAGGCTACACCAATGCCATCACATTCGCAAACTTACTCTTAGTGAGGTTTTCCAACTTCCCAAGTTTCACACCATTGCCCATACTATAAGTATACATTTTATTAACCACCAACTCACCCCCACCGTGTAGGACCCAAAACATGGATATATATTGGCTTTGCCGATAAATTATTCCCAATTGAAAACACAAGAGACTTCACATCATTGCACAATTGTGGAGAAAACATTAGATTTAACTTGGAACCAAATGTGTTTGGTAATTGTTGTAGACCTAACTACTTAAGGTTATTTTTAAAAAAAAATGAATAATCTAGTCAAGCCACCTAAAATTCATGTTGCATGGTACAATCTTCTCATGGTATTGTTTGAATCAACATTGTGTGTGAAACTATAAATAGTCATACATATAGCATGTAAATCCCATGTAAGTGTAAATCATTTACACATACATGCCCAAACTTTTTACACTTACACTTGAATATAGTAAATATTTGTCAAATGCATTTACATATTGTTGTGTAAATGTTTGAAGGCATGCTGATGTAAGTGTATATAATATATAACTATACATACTTGCAATGCATATTAATTAGTTGTGGGTGCATCCCAAAGCTAAATGTATTTTTTTGCAATGGGCCACTTTGATTGAAAAATCATGATGGTTTTAATATTCCCCAAATTAAAATATTTTTTACCAATACCAATATGGTATTATGGTAGTACTTCCTTTTAGCCAATTATATACAATACAAGAGAAATGTTTTGGGCAAAGGATATGGGACAACTTGTTGTGCTATTGTCTAAAATATCTTGGATGCACATTCTTGGGTCCATTTTGCTTCACTTCATTGCTTGAATAATTTTTTTGTTCTTATTTTTATTCATCAACATTTTGGCCTAGGACTTTACAAAAGCTTGGATATTTATTATGATTCATGTTAATTAGTTTAACTGATTGTCATGCATATATTTGCTTTGCAATGGGCTACTTTGATTGGCCTATCACTAAAAAACATTATAAACCCAACCCCCTTCCCCCCTCCAAAAGAAATGACATGTTTTTACACTATTTTACACAAACACATAAAATCATATAAGTGTAATTGTTTTACACTTACTGCTTTGCATGACATAAAATAGATTTACACAATTTTACACTTACATGTCTTGTGTTTTACCTTTACACTTACACAAATGTAAATAGACCTTATAAACTTACATGGAATGTAAATAAAATTCATTATGGCATTTACATGGAGTGTAAGTCCTAAACCTTATATACACACAACATTGGTTTGAATGACAATTTGTTAGTTATTGATTTTTTTCATATTTATTAGTAGGTTATTTTGAAAAAAGTTGGATGTCAATTATGTTAGCAATATTATTTGATAGTAACCTTTGGTTATGCATAGGTTTTCAAATACATGGTTGATAACCTTTGATTAACTTGTAGGTTATACATAAAAAAATAAAGATTTGATTTTGGGTTCTATAAAATCATAAAAATATTTAGTTATTGTTTTGAGATTGATACCCCATCTAGATGATAACCAAGTCATCTTGATAGGTCATTGGATTTTGAACATTCAATACTAGGTGGTTAGGTTATTAACTAGTTATAAACACAAATTCAACAATTGGGCTAATACCATAATACCGTTACTATTTCGACAACAAATTGTCGAATAAATGATTAAATTTGAAATCTCAACTTCAACACTTGGTTTTTTAATTCTGAAATTTTGATAGGTAATGGTTATATTAAAAATAATAAACAATGTCTTGTCAATATTAGGGAACAATCTAGTGTGTTTAGACTGCCTCAGTTTTAAGTCACATTACAAAAGATTTGTGATTCAAAACTGGTTTTAAGTCACATTATGAAAGATTTGCGATTCAAAACCTGACAATTGAGCTTTTGATTTTATTAAAATATTGGCACAAATAACAAATAATTTCTCAAGAGTTCGACAAAAACAAAAACAAATTAATGCCGAAATGGTAAAGGTACTATGGTAACTGAGTCAAAACTCAAAAATTAGTGCTCCCAGAGATGGCTAAACCCATAAATAAAACATTATTGGCGACTCCTTTTCAAGACTGGGGTGGTAGAGTAAATGCCTCAGAAGACCATTTATTAATATTGGCGAATTGTTTTTTAAGGCTAGGGTTGGTTAAAATGCCCCAGAAGACCATTTATTAATATTGGCGAATTGTTTTAAGGCTAGGGTTGGTTAAAATGCCCCAGAAGACCATTTATTATTAATATTGGTGAATTGTTTTAAGCCTAGGGTTGGTTAAAATGCCCCAGAAGACCATTTATTAATATTGGTGAATTGTTTTAAGGCTAGGGTTGGTTAATTAGGATGGTGACAAGTGTAATAATCTAGAGGAGAGATCCACAGAACCCACTAATTTTATTTCAACTCTGAATCAAAGGCAAGATCCTTGATAAGTCATAACAACCCTCCCAAAACCCTAGTTATCATGGAATTGTTCTATATTTAAACCCTAGCATAATAATAACTCCAACCCAAGTTCCCACCCAATTCTCCCATTGCTTTCTTTAGGCACTTGTAAATGCACTTTCTTTCTTTCTTTCTTTAGGTACTTCTGCTGCATTAACTGTATGTAGGTACTTTCTTTAGGTACTTTTCCATGTACTTTAGGTACTTTGTATAGGTACTTTCTAGTAGGTAGGTACTTTATTTGTGTACTTAATGAACGTAGAATTTTGAATTTTTCTAGTGTAGGTGTCAGGTGTAAGGACTCGTTACTTACTAAGGAGCCTTTCCCTCAATAAAACTTTCTTTGCCTCTCAACACAGGATGTCCCCTTATTACAACCAAAAGGGCCCTCAAAATGAGAACCCAAACAAGGGTGTTATGGGAATTTGTTTTGTAAGGACCTCACATAAGGTGCTCTGGGAATTTGGGAATCCGGCTTGTAAGGTCCTTGTGCCTCGAATAGCCCCTATTCTTGGTCCTTTCCCTACACATAAAGTATACGAGAAGTTCCCACTATGGGGTGCTAGCAAAGGTCCCCTAATGGATATGGAGGAGGTGAGAGATGGGCGGGGGTGGTGATGAGTGGAATTTCCTTTCATAATTTCCATTTCATTTTGTTTGATGTTGTGTGATGAGATCGTGTCCAGCAGCGACAAATTTGGCGGAACCATGAATTTCACGCATTAAGGCGAAGTGGGTTGTGCAAGGAGGGAAGGAGGAATTTGCTCTTAACAACTAACTCCCCCTCCTTTCATGCCATGTTCCTTTCCTTGTGCATCGGAGGAGGTATGCATAGCCAGAGCACATTGTGTTTTGCTTTGCTGCTGCTGATGTGTGTGTCTTTTTGTGTATATATATTGCATCTCTCACTCATGTCCTTTGCACAGTCTAACACTCTCCTGGTACAATCTCTTCATTGGGAGCTCAGATTCTGCGGAAGTAGCTCCTCCTCAGACAGTTTCTGCTTTTGTGTTTCCTTTCTCACAAGCTCTCAGTCGACTATCTCTCCCAGAATTGTGAGCTTGTGGTGTGAACTTTGGTTTTTTGTTTTTTTTTTCCTCTTGGGAATTGGGAATTTGTTTGTTTGTTTGTTTGGGATCTCTAGTTGATCTTCAGATTCAGGTGGCAATGGCAACTGGGAAGTTGATGGGTGCAACAGTTTTGATGGGTGTGCTTGTGGTGATGGCAATGGTGGCCAGCACACAAGCCACTTGTGACACCAGTGACTTTTTTGCTTGTCTACCAGCTGCCAAGTTCAGCTTTCTAAACCCATCGGATGAATGCTGTGAACATGTCGGCGCTCTGGGTCATGGAATTGGCCAGCTTGCGGGAGCTAAATGCTTGTGCTACTTGGCCAAGAAATTCTCGCATGATTGTGACATTGCCAACTCCCTGAGCATTCCCCAAAAGTGCAGTCTGAGTGTACCCAGTGGATTCTCCTGTGCAGGTACTTACTAACAAACAAATAATCAAATGGGATTCCTGCTTCCCCTCCAACAAGCTCTTCTTTATTTCATGTACCAAAATCTTTAATGCTAGACAATCCAACTAGTCCAGCTAGATAAAAAACCTTGTGAGACAAAAATGCTTGTTTTGATCCTTAGATGCTGGAAATACTAGTCTTGCAGATTTGTCAAGAAGCTGATGGTGGGTGGGATTTTTTTCCAGGAATTGTACTCCCACAGCCATGAGGAAGCTGCTACTGACTGGAGATGAAAATGACAGCTCCTCCTCAAACAAATTGCTCCACTTCAAATGCATGAGAGCAGCAATGCGGTCAAAGTTGGAATCCAAAAAATAAAACATCATTTCTT
>Ga0209208_10013359_pt1 | contig 10268 bp, 8 predicted proteins | sample S1TSphfallax_3_FD_187694 | JGI IMG/M metagenome (GOLD analysis project Ga0209208, IMG submission 187694) | Host-associated microbial communities from peat moss isolated from Minnesota, USA - S1T2_Fd - Sphagnum fallax MG (SPAdes) (version 2) | ecosystem: Host-associated > Plants > Peat moss >... | reverse complement strand
CTATATACCCGCACAATACCCGTTTGCACGCACCTAGTAGCAAGTGATTTACTTTTGACTAAAAAGGAGTAGGTACTTTTTTTCCATTGAGGTAGCTTGAAATATGAAAAGAGGAGGAGGAGGAGGAGGAGGAGGAGTCTCTTGGGTTTAGGGTTCCTGAGAGGGGGGATTTTCAAGTCACATGGGTGGTCAGACTGGCAGGAGATGGAGGTGCTGACAAATGAAGATTAAGTTATAGCAAGAGCCAGGGCTGAGTGAGACTGGGGATCACAGGCCCAAACCCTATTCCATCCTACTTCTTCTAGTTCTTGATTGGAGGGAAGTTCGGCTCGATGCATCGCCATTGGCACCATCATCATCAGATCAGCCCCCTATCGTTTTGGGGAAGCAAATTTGATTCGGTAATTCACAGCTGCAAAGTCACAGACTGTGTGCATAGTTCTTATCACGAGGTGGGTGGGGGGAGCTTTAACAACACTATTCTCTTCTTCTCAGAAACTGTGCATTGTGCTGTAACAACACGATTCTCTTCTTCTCAGAAACTTGTGCACTGTGTTACATTTCAAATTGTTGGTTAAATTATTTGGATTAGATTCTACAAGGTGCTCATCTCATGTTGTAATGGCTCTGCCCCTTTATGGCAAGTTCAAATATGAAATGTTCCATGAAGTTCTCACAAAATGAACTCACTGTTCAGGGATAAACACCTAATGATCATTCCCCCAAATTTTGTGCCCTAATTAAAACTCTGTCATTCCATAGCCTCTTCGTTACAGGCAGAGTCAACCAAAGGCTGGCCATTCCAGTGTTTTGTTGTTGTTGATCTCAACATACATAGTATGTGGGTTTCAATTGTATTGAATCCTGATTTCAGTTGCTTTGTTGGGCCCTGCTGAATGGAGTGCCTGATTGGGCCCAAAATGCACTATGTTATTCAATTTCATACTGAATGGTATGGGATATTTTAGTCTTCTTTTGGGCGTTTTTCACTGGTTGTATTGTTTGGGTTATTCGAAGGCTTTGTAAGGTTCTTTTTACACATGTTGTTGGGTGGGTTTTTTAAAGTTTAGGTGTAGGGTTTTAAGTTTGTTGTGGCATCGGTTGTGGAGGAGGGTTCACTAATTCTACTTATTGAAGTTGCAAGAGTTGTGCATTGCTGATTGGTTTGTTATTCCTTGGTGTTGTCTTGTGTGTGGAGGGGGTAGATATTTGTTGTTGCTTGTTATTTATTTTGTATGTGTAGGGTGGAGATTTTTGGATTGATGTTGTGCATGGAGGCATTTTGCATAGGTTTGGTAATCTTTTGCAGCATTTGTTGTTGCTTAGTGTTCATTTTGTGTGTGGGGAATAGAGATTTTTGGAGTGGTTTTGTGTTTGGGGGTGTTTTGTATAGATTTTGCAATCTTCTATAGCACGTATGTTTTACAAAAGTGTATTGTTTAGTGAAAAGTGGGGACCAATTTGTAGATTATTGTTTTCCATTCATTATGGTTTGCACAAGTGCATATTTTTGTGGTCTTTCACATTTGTACAAGAATATTGTATAGTATATTGGTTATTTTGTTCTTTTTTGTTTTGGTTTTTGTTCATTGTTTTTTACATGTTTGTGTGGTGAATGTAAGGAAAAAGATGTGTTTGCACACAACATAGATGATGAAAGTATGAATGTGAAATTATTAGTAGAACAAGGTGCAACGATTTAAAGATCAATGTAGGCTTATGTGTTTGGTAGAATGAAACAATAGAGATTTGATATTGCTATTAACATCAATTGGCTACATGGGTTTTTAACGTTGATTAACTAGGTCTTTTATTTCAAATTGGTGAAACTATGGGATAATAAGGGGGAGCATTTTGTTAATGATTCCTTTTGAATTGTGACCCAAGGGACACTAAATGTTAAATTTTACATTACTAACATCAAACAAGGTATTGTTTTGGGTTGTTATGTGGGGTGAATCTTTTTTTTCCCACCTTATTATTATCCTATTTTGTAATATGCACATAATTAAGTCATCTTAAATTTAATTATATATATTTTGGAATCAAATTTATATATATAGTAGTTAAAGTTGTGAGGAATCATGAGGATGCAGTTAAACATAGTAAGATCATGTGATAAAACTTTTTTCTTTTGACATACCATATTCACTTTGCATTTCCTCCAATTAAGTAATTGAAAAGCAAAAAAAACAAAATACCATTTAAAGTGTAAGTTTGTTCAAAATTATTCAATTGTCAATGGTGTGGTAGCATCCAAAAGTAATAAGGCTAACACATCTATCTACCATATTGGCTTCTTTGAACACTGCCAAATAAAATGATAACAATGAAATTGGAGCAAACACTAAGGCCACAACAAATGCCGTGGATGAAAAAACATTTCAAATGATTAAAAATGCTAAAGTATGAAAAAAAATTCAAGGACTAATGGGCTCAATTTGAATCAAGTTTTCAAATTTTCATGACAAAAAATATGCTTCCCAACATATAGATTGGGTATAATGTGAAAATTTTCATTCTTCTTGAGAAAGTGAAGATGGTTTACAAAAAATGAATTTACCATTTTGCACTTAAACCATGCTCTTATGTTCCTACATGCCACCATACGCTTTAAGGTAAGCATTGTAGGTGAAAGCACATTATGGCATACTAAAATCAACAAACGCAAAGTCTATTTAAGGAATCTTTCTAATGTATTTTTAAAATGCAAGAAATTAGACTTAAATTCTTTTTTAAATGAAATGGTGTTAAAGTTGACATTTTTTCCATGTCCAAGTTAATAATGCCCTACTTTCAACCTTTTTTAACACTTCCATTAAGTATTGGTCATGAAAAACATCCCTTTGGATATGTGATGGACTTTGAAAATTTATGGACTTTTATTGCACGCAATAAACCATGATAAAGTTTATCACATATTTCAAATTTTCCAAACTTCTTTTTATCTTAAGGTGTCATAAACCTTGAAAGATAATGTTTCAAAATTTTGAGAATAATCTTCAATTCCATTATAAGCTATGAGTCCATCACACCTTTCTTTTAATGGATTGTGACCTAGGAACTGCCTAAAGTCCAAAGTTTATTTTTCACTGAATATTAATGTTTTTGGTTTAATTATTTCAAAATTAAAAAAAGAAAAGAATAAGTTTCATTTTTTTGAATCTAATATATGAAACATATGATAATATTAAAAAATTATGATATACATACAATAAACTAGTATGAAACTTACAAGAATGTTGAAATTCAATATGGAAAATAAGGTCTTCCTTTTGGTTGGATGGTGGTGGTGTAATCCTCACCACTCTTTCTTACATTAAAGATCACAAGTGCTAGCACATCTATGATATGTGATTCTATTGTTGATTTGATAAACTTGAAATATCTACAACATGTGACATTAGGTGTATGGTTAATAATTTAGAAAAAAAAATTAAAAAAAATATTATATTATATTATATATATATATGAATAAGAGAAAATAAAATAAAATGGTTTAAACAAGAAATGCACAAAATAACACCAAACCCATTGTAATTATCTTGTAAAAACTCAAAAGCTTTGAAATTACAAATATATGGACATTTTTCACATGTAACTTAATAAAGAATTGAATGGTCACAAATATGTCTTGGACCTTGTATCCTTTTCTTATGTTAGTTTACTTACTATTATTAATTAAACTTGTTGAATTTACAAATAATAGTACATTGATTAACCTATTAATTGAACCTATTGATAACTATGGGTTGATTGTTGTTGTAATTATGTGTAGATGGTTTATGTTTGTCTTTGATTTGTTTTGCGAGTGTGTAATAGGTCATGAACTTAGTGCTTTCAGTGCTCGTAGTTTGATTACAACCTACCCTTCAACCCAAGGTGAAGAGGATGAAGGAGTCGATGACCAAGTAATTAAAATTATGGACATCATCAACACTTTCAAATTGTAGGTTCTAGATTCGAATAACTATTTTTGGCAAACATGTATTTTTTTTTCAATTCAATAAAAGAATACATTTTCCTCTAAATGGCATTGAAATAACAACTATTTTTTTCCTCTAAAACCATTTAAACCTTAGCCTTTTGTTTGTGATGTGATTTTTGTATTCTAATGGTTAAGAACTTAAATGAAGGTCTTAACAAAGTTAACTAATAAAAAGGCATCACAAATATACTATGTTGAGATTCCAAGCCCACTTAGTTTGATTGAATGGTCATGGATGGGTTTTAGTAGTTACTCTTCCTCATCCAAATTCCAACATAATTTTTGTTGATTTCCAATAACATTTTTTGAAAATGTTGGAACATTTATATCTACAAAGTTTTGTTGTGGAGTTTTCTTTGCAATCTCATGGACCTTAATGATATAGGATGTTTAGCATTGTTGTTTAAATTAATTGTTGGGTTTATAGTAATGTGCATAAATCTCAATTTGTCAAAAAGGTTGTAAGTAAGTTTTGGTCTATCAAGAAGATTGAACTTGTTGTACGTTGTGGAGTTGAGTTTAAATTATTTGTTATATTAAAGAATTCAAATGTCAAAAGGTGTTCTAGATCAACTCTTTAAATATGCCCTTTGTCAAGCCCCAATAATTACCTCCAAGATGGTAGTAATATTGGGGAACGGAAGTTAAATAATCCCTAAACACCTAGTTGACTTCCTAACTTATTCTATTACAACTATTCACATAAAAATAACAAAATTATATATGAAATGAATAGAAATCATCCAATGGTAGTACTCCACCTTATCATTATCATTACTCCCTTGTAATATGTGGAAAAAGGCAACAACTTGGTATGAAAACATAATGACAACCAAAAGAAAATGCATAGAACTGAAGGGAAAATAATTCTACCATGCAGTAGAATTATCACCATAAGGCAACAAATGGTACCCATGTTTCTAGAAAATAAAATACTTAAAAAATTAATATGAAGGTATATGACACTCATGGGACTTTCCTACCTTTTATCCAAGCTTCCTATTGTTTGCCCCATGTTCCTACCATCTATAACACACATGTACTGTCCTATATATACAACAAATTAAACATAGGAGTTCAAGAAATATGAACACCTTTTTATTACCACAGTGGAAAAGTTCATACCATCATGTTTTCCTTTCATTCTCCATCAACATACAAATAATAAAATAATAAAAAAAACAAAAGAAAACTAAGTGGATTGGGAAAGGAAGAAAAATTAATAAAATTAATAATGGGTAGCACAGAAAATCTCCAACTAGAAAAGGGAAGAAATAATTAAAGGAAGAGAAAAAGAGGGAGGGGTAGAGGCACAAAACATCAAAGAAAGAAAAAAAGTGATAGAGAAATATAAAAGAAACACAAAAGAAAAAGTCCCCTACCTTGGAGGGTAGGGGTTGCCTTATTCACCCCTCCCCAAAGGTCACTTGACCCCTAACTACCAGTTCCCCCAAAGGGCAACTAAAAAACCCCCACTATAATCTAGCTTAGGGCATTTCCCTTCTTAGAATTATTCTTACCTTCTAGGTAAATGACTAACCAACCTCCACCTTCTAGAAGGTTTTGGTTGACTTTCCACCTAAATTTAGCTAACTAGTGGGTGTTGCCTCCCAAGGGAGATAATAATGAAAATTATTACCAATAATGACATTTATTAGGCTACCCATTTAATTAAACTAACATTTAGGTTAAGGTAAGACTAACCTTAGGTTAACAAACTCAAAAAATGAACTTTGAATTATTTTGTAAGGAATTGTGATTTCGAAAGGTGAACAATGGAATCAAGTTTTCTTTGAGCCAATTTGTTTTTTTTTTGGGTCTTGGAAGTCAACATGAAAATAAATGGTCCCTTTCATGTTCACATTTTTATTATTTGATTATTGAAAAGATTTATTTTTAAAAAAATAGGTTTTACACCTTTCACAATGTCAAATTGAAAATCAAATTTTTAACCACTAGCAATGAAAATTGAGTTCTTGAACTTCTCGAGACTCCTCTTATTATTTTTGAAGACCAGTCCTATGTTGAGCTTTGATGTTTGTTGGAGCCTAGAGGATGCAAACATTATAGAATGACCTTTTCAATTTTTGGATGCAAAGGAAAAATGCACAATCAAGATTAAGATATTGGAGAGATTCAACAAGATTAATGGGCTTGAGGTTTTTATTGTTTTAAGAAAAGGATTTTGCAATAAACATTGAGTTTCACAGGTTTTGTTTGTAGCATATTTTCAAGACTTTGATCTTGCATGGGCTACATAGCTTCAAATTAAGGTTGAATTGCAATTGCAAAGTTTAAGGTACAAGATTGATTGTTGCTTTAAACATAAAAATTGCAAGAGGTTGTCAATATCTAGTGTACCTTTCACTAATCTCATTAGTGTTACTTGCTCTCAAATTCCACAAGAACCTAATATTAAAAAGAGGGTTGCTTAAGAGGATGTAGCCATTGATAAAAGAGGTTGTAAGACAACAAGGATTAATAAGACGCTAGAATATTTTTCCATAGTCATGGCATTCACAAGAAATAAAGAGATGCCAAGGTTGCTCATTGGTTTCAAAAGGTTAGAGTTAGTCAATTTGTCATGCCCGTACATGGCCTCATACATGATGGCCAGTTACGGGCATGCCCATGTGCGCTTTTAGGGTTAATACACGGTCTTAGGCGACTGTACGCCATTAGGTACTTAGGGTTTCAGTTGTTGGCGACAGTATAAAAGGTCCAACCCTTTCTTTCTTTTCTTAGTTTTTCTAGAATTCCTTGTTTTGAGAGTTGCCTCCATAGTTTACTGGGATTTTCTAGATGCTCACGATGGTCACTACACGACCACCATTTACATACGCTTTCACTACTTCTTTGCAATACATTTCAATTCTAAAAAAACTACACTTTCTGTGCTTCATGTTGAAAGCCACAAATTTCTTTTGCTTGTAAGTTCTTGAGTTTTTTTTAAGTTATCATTGCTACTTCTAGTGTTGCTGGTGCTACTAGTGCTGTTGCTACCGGAGGGTGCTAGTGTGTTGTTGCTACCAGAGGGTGCTAGTGTTGTTGTTGCAGCTAAAGGGAGTTGACGTTGAAGGAGGGAGTTGACAGGAAGGAGCTTGCCAACCAACAGAGCCGGGAAACAAGTTTCGAAGCCTTGTCTCTTTTCTCTCTGTTTTGCTCTCGTTCTCTCTTTGAAACTGTCATCTTAAAAAAAAACAAAAATTTCGACGTTGGCCACCTACCATCCGCTTGCCATCGTTGCATAGTGCGCTGCTTTTCGTCGTTGCTGCGAGCTGCAACAGCGCCGCAACAACAGCATCGCAGCGTTGCCGCGACGCGAGCTAAAGTAGTGCCGCAACGTTGCCGCAAGGCCTGTTGCAACAGTGTCGCAGCACCTGTTGCAACAGTGCCGCAACGACGCGAGCTGCAGCAGCGTTGCCACGATGCGTGCTGCAACAGCGCCGCAACGCTCCCGCGACACGTGCTGCAACAACGCCGCAGCACTGCTGTGACGCGAGCTGCAGCATTATAACGCTACGAGCTTGCAGTGCTGCAACGTCGCAAACTTGCAGTGTTGTAGCAACGCGAGCTTGCACCCCTGCAGCTCCACGTTGCCATCGCCATCGCCACAAAGCTCACGGGCGAGCTATGGCGTGGTGACCTCTGACGTTGCGCTTCTGTCCGTCAGACTTCTGTCCGTTGGTCCTGTGTCTTGCTGTCCTTCGCCTTGATGTCCTGCACCCTGCGTCCTGAAGTCCTGTGTGCTATTTTGTCGTCCTGCTTTTAGAACAATGCACTGTATTCTTCGACCAATATGTTGTGTTAGAATTTTGTAGTTAGTGTTGTGTACTATCACAAAATTTTGGGGTATGGGACAACAACATGTCCTCGGATGACGAAAGCACGACCGCTTAGCCGGAGCCCAGGTATCAGCTACGAAGTAACACACAATCTTTTGAGCCGATTTCTTTAAGCTCACGAGCTTCATGACGGTACCATCAAACATCCACAGCACCATCATCATCTAGTACTACTCCTATTAGGAATTCAGGTTCAGGTTACACTACATCAATAGTACATCAAAGTCCATTTGGAGGGGTTAATCAGTGGGGTACGCCTGTTGTTGCACCTACTTTCACACCATCATCATATATTTCGTTGCAAGCTGTGACTTCAACGCCCATATACACCATGGAGGTCAACAGTTCCTCGGGAAGGATTGAGAAGTTCAGCGGAAGGCCATGTACTATTTCTTTGAGGGAGTTCAAGGCAACTTTTTCAACTGTGGTTTGTGAATTGGAGCTCAAGTATGGCGCTAATTACACCGAGGCGTTTGCATTCAAACAATTGGCCCGTTATGTGCACTATGAAGCATTGGATGTCTACGAACAACATTTTGCAAGGATTTTGGGTGTCACCCAAGCTCCCAATCCAGCTTATGCCATAGCCATTACCACCGCCTGTCAAGCTACATTGCAAGCTGCAATTGCACATCACGGGACTGTGCCGAATAATCCAGACCCGATACCTACTTCAGTAAACCTTTATCCTCAACAACTCATTGTTGCTACTGCAAACATTCCTCCCACCATTGATGTGCCAGCTTTTGTTGATCCAGTGGGGGAATTCTTTTGAATTCTTGAGCTGGAATTTCCAGTCAAAAGTTCTGAAAAAATCCTACAGCTCGCCACCTTCTCATGGCAGAAGGATGAAACCCTCAAGATGCTCTACAGGAGGCTTCTCAAACTCAAAAAGGATACCCAAAGCATCATAGACCTAAAAGCTGCGCACCGGTATCTTCGTTCGTTGGAAGGTACTCCAACATTGCACGCGTAAGTTTTGCAATGGGTCTTTGCAGAATTTGGAGACTCGTGCACTTTGCTGGATGTGTACAACATTTCCGAAAAGCTAGAACTGGCTCATGCACACTATAACGCCAGTACTATGAGGCCTCCATCACGTTCAAGGCCTCAACCTACACTAGCTGCGCCAACTAGATCATCACATTCTTCTTCAAGGACTAAAGCAGTGCACTCGGCTACACCCATCTTACCTTCTTGCAACTACTGTGGCAATCCTGCCCACAAAGCTAGTGAGTGCAACATTCTTTCTGAGGATCTCTTTTGTGATTATTGTGGGAAAGAGGGACATCAGGAAGCTGTCTGTTTTGCCAAGTTCCCAGAGCGAAAGCAACTCCGATTACAACGGCAAAATCTGCCAGCATCTTCCGCTGTCCCTCAACCAAAAGCCAAGGCACCTCAGCCTTCCACTCAGGCTTTGCCCACCAAGGGTAATTCCAACAAGAATGTTAAGAAAAAGGAGCAAAATGTTAATAAAAGGGAGGTGCTTCAAGCCCATGCAATTCAAGTTCAGACTTTACAAAATGGACTCGAATCATTGAGGGCCCAACTTGCTAATCTAAAAGGCAAGTCCTCCCAACCAGTTAGTCATGCCCAACCTGTACAAGGTTCAGGATCACAAGAGGGACCTCCTAGGTCGTTCTATGCCCTTCCACACGATGCCATGGTTGGGGAGTATGTTCTTTCCACTCCACACAATTCTAGTCTCACAACAAAATTTACTACTTCTTTGTGCCCTTCCTGTCGCAACCCTACTTTGGCCAAGTGTGGGGGTGAAGCCCAACACTTGGGAAAAGTGAGGAGTTGGAGTCCTCCGGGACTCCCGAATGTTTAGAGCTCGACAGCAAGGCCCAAAACACCTCGCATTAGGGTGTTCTTGGTGTCATTAGAAAGGTCTTGAAGCGTAGATATCGAAAATGGCCTCGCATTGGCCATTTGGACATCTGTCGCTCAAGTTATGGGCAAAAGAAAGGCCGGGAGTCAAACTGACAATTTGACTCCCGACCACTAAAAGTCGGGAATCGACCTCTTCCCGACCTCAGAATTGAGAGTGCGACACGACGTTGGAAAGATCTCGAAGAGGGCTACAAGTTTGGTTTAGACTTTGTCGTGATCAGACTTTTTAGTCGGGAGTTATGAGCTCCCAAAGTTCCGAGACTCCACCCGGGACAGTTTCGGGACTCCAACTTGGGAGTCCTGCGAAAAAGAGCCATTTGGATGTAGTCCCCGAAATGTGGCGCAAAGAATACTATATGGGGGAAGGTGGTGGCTTCCCCCGAGTCCGGGCCGTGGTGTGTCTCGTGGTCTAAAGTGCCCGTGGCTTGTCCCAACACCCAAGGGTGTCCCGGAATGTGAACTAACCACGTGGGTGGTTTGTTTTGATGCAGATTCATGCTTGATCTACTAAATCTTCTTCCTAGTCTAATCCCTGGGCT
>Ga0209208_10013358_pt1 | contig 10268 bp, 12 predicted proteins | sample S1TSphfallax_3_FD_187694 | JGI IMG/M metagenome (GOLD analysis project Ga0209208, IMG submission 187694) | Host-associated microbial communities from peat moss isolated from Minnesota, USA - S1T2_Fd - Sphagnum fallax MG (SPAdes) (version 2) | ecosystem: Host-associated > Plants > Peat moss >... | reverse complement strand
AAAATCCCGCCATCTACTCAAGGGGTAATCCATGCCCAAAATAGACATCGCTGCCGTCCCGGTGAGGAAAGGTACGGGTTATCCACCCCCCTTCGATGAGCCCTGCCGCGAGCGCACGCGGCAGCGCTTGGGCAACGCGGGGGGCCTCGGCGATTACGGCGTGAATCTGATGCGGTTACCGCCGGGCGGCTGGTCGAGCCAGCGCCATTGGCACAGTCACGAAGACGAGTTCGTCTATGTGCTCGAAGGCGAACTCACGTTGATAGAAGACGGCGGCGAGACGCTGCTGCGCGCCGGCGATTGTGCCGCCTTCCCGAAAAGCACCGGCAATGGCCATCACCTGGTGAATAAGTCCTCCGTGACGGCGGTCTATCTGGAGGTGGGCTCTCGCCACCCGCACGACCTCACCACGTGCTCGGATATCGACATGATGAGCGCCAACGCCGACGGCCGGTTCGTGCGCTAGGACGGCACGCCGTATCCTTGAAATCGTGGCGGCGGGCAAGCCGGCACCTGTAAAAGGCCGGGTCACGAAACGCCGGCATGCGCGTCTCGTGACCCGGCCACGCTTCACATCATCAAACCATCACGTCGTCAAATCGAAGCGGTCGAGCGTCATCACCTTGGTCCACGCCTTCACGAAGTCATCGACGAACTTCTGCTGTCCATCGGACGATGCATAGACTTCGGATACTGCGCGTAACTCGGAGTTCGACCCGAACAACAGGTCGACCGGGGTTGCCGTCCACTTCACCGCACCGGTCTTGCGATCGAGGCCCTCGTAGACACCCTCGGACGTGGGGGATTTCTCCCACTTGTAGGACATGTCGAGCAAGTTCACGAAGAAGTCATTGGTCAAGACTCCCGGGCGATCGGTGAACACGCCGTAGGTCGCGTGTCCTGCATTGGCATTGAGCACTCGCAGACCGCCGACCAACACCGTCATTTCAGGAACGGTCAACGTCAGCATGTTCGCGCGGTCGACCAGACTCTGCGCCGGAGACTGTGTTTCATTCTTGACGTAGTAGTTGCGGAAACCGTCGGCGGTCGGCTCGAGCACCGCAAAGGAGACCACGTCGGTCTGCTCTTGCGATGCGTCGGTCCGCCCGGGATGGAAAGGCACCTGTACGGTGAATCCCGCGTTCTTCGCCGCCTGTTCCACCGCCGCGTCGCCGCCGAGAACGATCAGGTCGGCCAGCGAGACCTTCTTGCCGCCGGTTTGCGCGCGGTTGAAGTCTTTCTGGATTTCCTCGAGACGCGGCAAGACGGTGGCGAGTTCCTTCGGATCGTTGGCGTCCCAATCCTTCTCCGGCGCGAGCCGAATGCGCGCCCCGTTCGCCCCACCGCGGTAGTCGGTGTAGCGGAACGTGGCAGCCGACGCCCACGCCGTTCTCACCAGTTTGGGCAGCGGCAATCCCGAGGCAAGAATCTTCGCTTTGAGCGCCGCCTCATCCGTTGCATCGATCAACGCATAGTCGGCCTTCGGCAGCGGGTCCTGCCAGATGAGGTCGACATTCGGAATCTCCGTACCGACGTAGCGCGCACGGGGACCCAAATCGCGGTGAGTGAGCTTGAACCAAGCCTTGGCGAAGGCGATCTTGAATTCCTCCGGGTGCTTCCTCCAGCGCATGGTGATCTTGCGATAGCTCGGGTCGAACTTGAGCGCGAGGTCGGTGGTGAACATGAACGGCGGATGGCGTACCGTCGGGTCCTGTGCGTCCGGCACCAGATTCGCAGCCTGGCCTTTGGCCGGAATCCACTGAATCGCACCGCTCGGGCTCTTGGTCTGCACCCAGTCATAGCCATACAGGTTGTCGAGGTATTGCATGGTGAACGTGGTCGGCGAGGCCGACCACGCGCCTTCCAGACCGCTGGTGATCGCATCGTCACCCTTACCCGTACCGCACTTGCTCTTCCAGCCGAGCCCCTGCTCCTCGATGCCGGCGGCAGCCGGCGCGGGTCCCTGGCACTTGGACGCGTCATGGGCGCCATGCGCCTTGCCGAAGGTGTGGCCACCAGCGATCAGCGCCACCGTCTCCTCGTCGTTCATCGCCATGCGACCGAAGGTCTCACGGATATCCTTTGCCGCGGCCAGGGGATCCGGATTGCCGTTGGGACCCTCGGGATTCACATAGATGAGCCCCATCTGCGACGCACCGAGCGGCTTCGCCAATACCCGCTCGCCGGTGGCGCTGTAGCGCTTGTCGCTCGCCAACCACTTGGTCTCAGAGCCCCAGTACACGAGGTCGGGTTCCCAATCATCCGCGCGACCACCGCCGAAGCCGAAGGTCTGAAAGCCCATGGATTCCAGCGCGACATTGCCGGTCAGGACCATGAGGTCGCCCCACGAAAGCTTGGCACCATATTTCTGCTTGACCGGCCACAGCAGCCGCCGCGCCTTGTCGAGGTTGGCGTTGTCCGGCCAGCTGTTCAAGGGTTCGAAACGCTGCTGCGCGCCGCCGGCGCCGCCGCGGCCATCACCCGTGCGGTAAGTCCCGGCGCCGTGCCAGGCCATGCGGATGAAGAACGGGCCATAGTTGCCGTAGTCTGCCGGCCACCAGTCCTGCGATGTCGTCAAGACTTTCTTGATGTCCGCCTTGACGGCATTGAGGTCCAGGGTTGCAAACTCTTTGGCGTAGTTGAAGTTGGGACCATAAGGATTCGATTCGGCAGCGTGCTGCCGAAGCGGCGACAGGTCGAGCTGGTCCGGCCACCAGAACTGGTTGGATTTGGGCTCGCCCCCCTCCGCGCTGATTGCCGCGGTTGGCAGCATCGATGATGCAACGGTCGCGCAGGCGACCAGCATCGTCATCAGTACTCTCTTCTGCATGTGTCTTCTCCACGATCGAAAACGGAACGATCGTTTGCAGAGCGATTGTAGGACTGTGTCCCGATAGATACTCATCGATTGATTCTATGTAAACGATAGATGAGACCAATCTTGATGGCGTGCCGGCAATACACGGGCGGCGCCGCTCGAGACGGCTGACTTTTATTCGAAGGGAATGCGCCGACTCAGGGTCAGCGCAACGCTGAAGTCACACGCCGGGTTCGCGGGTCAACTGATGTTCCAACCGGTCGGCCTTGATTTCGACCAACCCCGACGCGGTTTGCAGATCGAACACCACGTTGCCGACGAACACTTGAGTGTCTCTCAGCCGATTGTGGCTGGCGCTATCGGCACGATTATGCTTCGGGGCAATGGGTGGCGAGTCCGCGGTCAATTCGAGCACCACGCTATCCGCCTTGATTTCGATGGGTTGCTGGCTCCCCGCGATGCCGATCAGCACGTCACCGCTCAAGCGCATCGCTTCGATCTGCGAGCCCGCATAGCCCTCGAGCGATTCCGCGCGATCGGCCGACAACCGGGTCACCGCGCCGGCGGGGATCTTGATGGTGGCCTCGTGGCCGGCCTTGTCCGCCTCGATCACGAAGGTTTCCGCCATGGCGGGCGACAGCATCGCCGCCGAGCAGAGTAAACTGATGAAGAACGGTCGAAGCATCGGCCTACCCCGAAATTTCCTGGCTGAATCATCATCCGGGCGGGCAGCTAAAGCAATGATTTGTAGGGTAAAGTTTTGCAAAGCTCAGCGGCCGCGGCGCAGACGGCGCTTGACCATATCGATCAGGTCGTTCAATTCCTCGATGCGCAGCAGCACGCCGCTGACGGCAAAAACCGCGCCGCCGCCGATCACCGTCGCCAGCAGCGCCGACACCTTGGGTACGAACGCCTCGGTTGGCCAATCAATCAGCAACCAATGGGTCGATGCCACGCACACCGCGGCGAGCGCTGCCCCGGCCACGAGCGTCTTGACCAGCAACACCACCATACGCCTGAGTTCGAGACCCCCCAACTGCCGGTACATCAAGACGTACAGCACCAGAAAATTGAACGTCGCCACACAGCCCGTCGAGAATGCCAGCCCCAAATGGCCCCAATGCAATTGAAAGGTGAAGATCCAGTTGAACAGCAGATTGAGTGCGACCGCGAAGAAGCTCACGAACATGGGCGTCTTGCGGCGATCAAGCGCATAGAAGGCATTCACCAGCACCTTGAGCGCTGCATAACCCGCGAGCCCGATGGCGTAAAAGCGCAGCGCACCGCCGGCCTGGTCGGCGTCCACGGCATTGAACTTACCGTGCTGATAAACCACCGACATGATGGGTTTGGCAAGAATCATGAGACCGATGGTGGAGGGAATGGTCAGCAGGAACATCAGCCGCAGGGCGCGGGCGAGTTCTGCGCGAAAGCCGAGCATCTGTCCGGCTACCACCAACCGCGACAACAGGGGCAAGGTCACCGTACCGAGGGCCACCCCGAACAACCCGAGTGGCAGCTGCATCAAGCGAAACGCGATCGCCAACCAGAAGATCGCGCCATCGCCCAGCGTCGAGGCAAACACCGAATTGGCGAGCACGTTGATTTGCGTGGTGCTCGCCGCAATGACTGACGGTCCCATCAGCCTGAGGATCGCGCCGACCCCCGGATCACGCCAGTGGAAGTCGGGTGAATAGCGATAGCCGAGTCGCCGCAGCGGCGGAATCTGGACGGCAAACTGCAGCGCGCCGCCGATCAAGGTGCCCACCGCAAGCCCGATCAGGGCATTCGATCCGAACTGCGGATCGATCAGTGCGGCCAAACTCACCCCGGCGACGATCGAGCCTAAGTTGAAGAAGCTCGAAGCCATCGCCGGAATGCCAAACACGTTCTTCGCGTTCAACATGCCCATCACCAGCGCCGCCATCGACACCATCAGGATGAACGGAAACATGATGCGGGTGAGTTCGGCAGTAAGCGCAGCCTTCCCCGGATTGAAGCCCGGTGCGATCACGTCGACGAGCTGCGCGGAGAAGATCATGCCGGCGATGCAGATCGAACCCAAGACGAGCAACGTGAGCGTCGCCACCTTGTTGGCGAGCCGCCAGGCAGCCGCATCGTCGCTGCGCGCAATGGTCTTGGCAAACGTGGTGACGAATGCCGTGGACAAGGCGCCTTCCGCAAACAGATCCCGCAGCAGATTGGGGATGCGGAACGCCGCGGTGAAGGCGTCCATCGCGCCGCCGCCGCCAAACAGTGCGGCAAAGATCAGCTCGCGCGCCAGACCGAGCAGGCGGCTGCACATCACCGCCACGCCGATGATGCCGGCCGCCTTGGTGTTCAAACGTTCGGTGGCGCCGCTCGGCGGCAAATCGGGCAGGGTTTTCGTGCCGGAGCTCATGATCGGTCACTAATTGGAATTCCGGCTAGTCTACAGGCTATGCCGCAATCGCAAGAACCGCCGGGACTGCGCCTCTGCTAGGCGTGCTGCGCGAACACGATGATGTGCCCCGCGGGATCGGCGTAGGCCAATTCCGTGCTGCCGTAGAACGTCTTGCGGCGCGGCATGACCAGCCGTTCGCCGGCGAGGTTGCTCTCCACCTCGTCGAGGCGGAGAACCTCGATGAACAGCGTCGTCTGCTGCGGGTCGCCGCGAAAAACGTCCTTCTCCGACGCTGCGCGGACGAGGTCATCCTTCACGCTGGCCGCGGTCTGGTACATGACCTCGACACCCCCCATCGTCAGGATGACGAAGCCGAGACGACCATCTGCCGCCGTGCCATCCGGCACCTCCACCGTGGCCGCAGCCCCCAGCTTGAGCCAAAATGGAATGACGGGCTCGATGCGCTCGACGATCAAGACGGGTGTGATCTTGCGGATGTTCATAAGCTCACGTTAAACGATCGTAACGGCGGCGTCTTGAACGAATCCGGCGTGCGCCGCTTGCGCCTTTGCCCACTCGGTCGGCGTCACGCCGGCAAAGGCGCGAAAATCGCGCACCAGATGCGCTTGATCGCTGTATCCGGCGGCCGCCGCCGCTGTGGCCCAATTGCCATGAGCGGTGCGCCGTTGCGCGAGCAGCCGGCGAAACCGCGCGAGCCGGCGATAGCGCATCGGAGGCATGCCGACCAAGCGCGTGAAACGGCGCTCGAAGGCCCGCTCGCTGAGCGCGACGGCGGCGGTTACCGCCGCAACCGTTGGCAGATCGGACGCCCCGGTGGGCAGCCAGCACGCAAGGGCATGACGGATCAGCGGATCGGGCGGCGACAGCATCGAAATCCGCCGGCGGCACAACCGGGTGAGCAAATCGAGGCGCTGCGCCGGTGCTTCTGAGGCGAACAACTGCGCGTCGCTCACCTCCAGGGCGAAGGGTAGGTCACCGCACGGAATCGCGGCGTCGAGCAACTCGCCGGCCGCCACGCCGGCAAACGCGCCGATGGTCCCCGGACGAAAGCGGATACCCATGACGTCGACCGGGCCGCAGAGTTCGACCACGGTGGCGCTGCTCATCGGACCGACTAAGGCAGTCGAACCCGCCTCGAACACCAGATCGGCGCACCCATCGGGTAGCACGCGGTGCGCCAACGAGCCGACAGCGTCGCCGCCGGCGATCTGCCAGAAGCAGGCAACCCACGCAGCGAGTTCCACGGGCGGCCGGTATTCGACATATGCCGGTAAGGTCATACTGAATTATAACGGCGTCGGCACCATTGGCTCCAGGTAGCATGCGCGGATGCGTATCCTGGCCCTGATCGTGTTTGCATCGCTCTGCGCCTGCGGCAACAACGGCGCGCCGCCGTACCCGCCAGAGACGTCCGCGGCGACGCCACGCACGACGGCGTCGGGTGTGACGACCTCTGGACCGACATCGGCCGCCGCGCCGGCCGGGCCGCCCGCCGGGCCGCCACCCCCTGCCGCCGACCCGCGTATTGCCTATGAGCTGCGCGAGAAATGTGGCGAGGACGCGCGACTTTGGTACCAACATGTGCAGGAAAACGGCGGACCAGCGCAACAATCGATCCGCCGTGGCTTTACCAGCCATTACAACGCGAGGACCAACGACTGCCTCGCGCTGACCAGTGCGATCAACGGCCGCACCGAACAGCGCAAGCTGACCGACGTCCTTGAAAACCGTGATATCGGCACGATTAGCTACGAGTCGGACTCGGCCACGCCGGTCGAGTGTCATGTGGCCGGGCAGGTCTGCACATCTCAGCAAGAGTGGGCATCGCTGACGGCGCCGTATATGAACGACTGAGCTGCGCTCGCTGCCTCACACCTTGGCGTTGACGTTACCCCCCAGAGCGCTCAGCGCATGGCCGCCACTCTGCACGTTGAGCAGCAGATTGTTCAGGAAATTCGTCAGTGTTTGATTCGATGCCGTACTCGAGCCGCCGGATCCCGTGCTCGCGGCCGCGGTGCCGTTTACGCTCTGCACCAGATTATTGAACGAGGTGCTGAGATTCGCCGTCGCCGGAGTGGCTGCTGTACCACCAGATCCCAGTTGTTGGATCAAGTTTTGCAGCGACGAGGCGAAATTGCCTTGGTATTGCCCGGCCGTGCCGGACCCGGCCGAGGGTGTGCTCGAGCCCACGGTCGTGCTCGCCGCACTCGACGCACTCGACGAACTCGCACTGCTGCCCAAGCCGTCGGCCTTCAGTGCCGTAAACAGCGACTGCAAAAAGCTTTGCACCGCTTGCTGCGGATTACTGGTCGCGGTGGTGGCCGGTGTCGTGGTGGCTGCGGTGCTCGCAGCCGTCACGCTCGACCCCGTGGTTGCGCTGGTCGCAGCGGCCGAAGTGGTCGGGGAGCTTGTGGGGGAGGTGAGCGCGGAAGCGGCCACCGAAGCAATCGGATTGCTGCCCACCACGACCTGCTCGAGCGTGGACAGCAGGCTGCTGAACAATCCTTGCGTCGATGATGAGGTCGAACTCGACGTGCCAGACGTCGACTCGGTGCTCGAATCCGTGCTCGAGTCGTTCTGCACACTCCTTCGATGGCCGTGCTTATGAAAGCTGACGGCGGGTGTGGTCGACGTGGCGGCGGTGGCGGTGGTTGCGCTCAGTGACATGATGGCTCCTCGATGAATTGTTCGCTAACGTCGTCGGCACCTTGCCGCGCCGGCGGCAAAAGCTTGCCGTGTGTGCCGACCGCATGGGCCGTCTCTTGCCGCCAGTCGCTGCAAAACCAGTCCGGGGCGGGCTTTTTCGGCCGCCGATAGCGCGTGGTTGGCAGGATTACACTGATCTGGTTGGTCATCGGCGGCTCCGTTCATTACCTGCCTCATAGCGAAGCAGGATTCATGCCAAGCCCAAATCTTCTGGTAGCATCCGGGCATGACGATCACCGAAGAAATCCAGACGATTTTCGCGAGGCGTGGCAGCAGCGCCTACTTCGGCGAAGGGGTCTCGGTCACGGAGCATGCTCTGCAGGCCGCGCGCTTGGCGCAAATCGCCGCCGCGCCGACGGCGCTGGTGGTGGCCGCGCTGCTGCACGATATCGGTCACCTTCTCGCGGACGTCCCCGACGACCTCGAGGAGTGGCGAGAGGACGCGCGCCATGAGGAAACCGGCGGTCGTTGGCTCGCGGCGCGCTTCCCGCCGCCGGTCGCCGAACCGGTGCGGCTGCACGTCCCCGCGAAGCGTTTCCTGTGCGCGACGGATCCCGAGTATTTCTTGAAGCTGAGCCCGGCATCTGTGGTCACCCTCAAGCTGCAGGGCGGCCCGATGACGCCGTCCGAAGTGGACCGGTTCAGAGCGGAGCCGTACCACCGGCAGGCGGTGCAAGTGCGACTGTGGGACGATCAAGCCAAGGTGGCCGGCCTGATTACTCCGGACATCGCCGGTTACGGCGCACAGATCGAAGCGCTACATGGCGAACTGGAAAAACTGATTTGACACTCATTGGTTGTCTGACGGGTAGTTCCTACCGGCACAATGGGTGATTCCCCGGCAGTGGGCGGCGAGTCGCTCTGCGACTCTGATCGCGCGGCATCAGCCGCATACAACCCAGGAGACAGTCAATGGCTAACCAGAAAGACGAGAGCCAGTCATCGCAGCGCGGCGGATCTCAAAATTTCGCCAACGATCGCGAACGAGCGAGCGAAGCCGGTCGAAAGGGTGGGCAACATTCCCATGGCGGGGAACAGTCCCAGCAGTCCCATGGTGGATCCAAGGATGACGCACGTCGGTCTCAGCAAGGCGGTTCCTCCAGCGAACGCATGCAGAGCGGCGGCGGCAACCGTTCGCATGGCGGATCCTCGCCAGATAAGTAGTAACGTGTGAAGCCATGGGGTGCCGGTCATTGATCGGGCCGGCATCCCGTGGCTTGCCTGTGTCGGTGTGCGCCACCTCAAGCGGTGCACTCGAGCAGCGCCAGCAATTTTTGAGCCGCTGCAGGAGCTCGCTCCTTGGCGCCGTTGATGAAGAAGATGAAGACGTCGCGTGAAGCTACCACGGCCGACTTGCCGGCAATTCGCGGCAAGTCCCGAGGCTCTCGGCCTTCGGCCCAACTCTGCGCCCGGCGAGCCCACCGTTTCAATGCATCGAGGGAGTACCCGGTCTTGACCGTGGCGGCGCTGCGTCGCAGGCGCGCGTAAACGAAATTGGCTGTCAGATCAGCACAGGCCGGGTAATTCGCATCGTCCTCGAAGACCACAGCGACGCCATGCTTGCGCGCGATCCCAAGAAATTCTTCGTTCATGAAGCTCGGGTCGCGAACCTCGAGGGCGTGCCGTAACGCGGTATTGCCGGTGGCGGCCGGCAACAACGCGAGAAACGCAGTGAGTTCACCGGCATGGAAGCGCTTGGTCGGCGATAACTGCCACAGGATGGGTCCCAGCTTCGTTGCCAACTCAGAGATGCCGCTCGAAACGAATCGCTCCACCGCCGTCGCCGCGGTCGACAGATCTTTGCGCTGTACGATGAAGCGCGGTGCCTTGATGGCAAAAATGAAATCGTCCGGCGTGGCGTCATGCCACTTGCGGAAAACCGCGGGAGTTTGCAGGCGGTAGAACGTGCCGTTGACCTCGATCGAGGTCACATGCCGGCTGGCGTAATCGAGTTCTCGGCTCTTCGCGGTACCCGCAGGGTAAAAAGTGTCGCGCCACGGGGCGTAGTTCCAGCCGCCGATCCCGACGCGGATGTGGCCTCGTTGCTTCGCCTGCATAGATTTTTCATACGAAGTCCTTTTGGTGACCCGGCTCACGATTTAAATCTACGTCGCGGGATCTTCGACGGCACGCGGCCGCGGCTCCCGACTAGCGAGCCGCATCCGATAGAAACCGTAACCGACCGCATTGACGAGCGTCACCGTGCCCACGATCTTGATGGCGAACAGGCCCGGCCACTGCACATCGACGAAAGGATAGGCGTTCAGCAGCAGCACGAACACGATGGCCGCCACTCCCGCAGCACACACGTAAGGCACCCAGCGCGGCAACCGTTCCCGC